>Ga0209702_10000237_pt1 | contig 111160 bp, 99 predicted proteins | sample FRY01_FD_187210 | JGI IMG/M metagenome (GOLD analysis project Ga0209702, IMG submission 187210) | Freshwater microbial communities from Lake Fryxell liftoff mats and glacier meltwater in Antarctica - FRY-01 (SPAdes) (version 2) | ecosystem: Environmental > Aquatic > Freshwater > Ice > Glacier...
CAGCCAACCCACGATCCGACAGGGTCTTGGAGATCGCTGCAGTCAGGGTCGTCTTACCATGGTCAATATGACCCATGGTGCCAATGTTCACGTGCGGCTTGTTCCGCTCGAACTTCACTTTGCTCATTGCAATAACTCTTCTCTTAGTGTCGGTCTTCGTGGGTTTTCAAAGGTCTGGTGTGTTGCGTCGTTCACGAATGAACGGTGCCGGGGCTATTCGCCTCGGACGCGCTTGATGATGTCGTCTGCAATTGCTGCGGGTACCTGTTGGTACTCCTCGAACTGCATGGTGTAGGTCGCACGGCCCTGAGTACGTGAACGCAGGTCGGTACTGTAACCGAACATTTCGGACAGTGGCACGGTCGCGTTGACGACCTGCGTGTTACCGCGGGCTTCCATCTGGCCAATGCGGCCACGACGACTGCTGATGTCGCCCATGACGTCGCCCATGTAGTCCTCAGGCGTGACGACTTCGACCTTCATGATTGGCTCCATCAGGACCGGCTTGGCCATTTCGGCGGCCTTGCGGAATGCCTGCTGGCCGGCGATCTTGAATGCCATCTCCGAGGAGTCAACGTCGTGAGCCGAACCGTCGACCAAGGAAACCTTGACGTCAACAGTGGTGTATCCGGCGAGGACGCCGTTGTCCATGGCTGCTTCGAGGCCCTGCGCGGTCGGGTTGATGTACTCACGCGGGATCTTTCCACCCGTGATCTTGTCTTCGAATTCGAAGCCTTTACCGGGGTTCGGCTCCATGTTGATCTTGACGACGGCGTACTGACCGGTACCACCGGACTGCTTGATGTGGCGGTACTCGACGTTGGTGACTTCTTTGGTGATCGTCTCGCGGTAGGCGACCTGTGGCTTGCCGACAGTTGCCTCGACACTGAACTCGCGCCGCATGCGGTCGACGAGCACTTCGAGGTGGAGCTCGCCCATGCCCGAGATGACGGTCTGGCCAGTCTCGTGGTCGGCGCGGATGCGGAAGGTGGGGTCCTCGTCGGAGAGCGACTTGAGGGCCTTGCCCAACTTCTCCTGATCGGACTTTGTCTTCGGCTCGATGGCAACGTGGATGACCGGCTCGGGGAATTCCATCCGCTCGAGGATGATCGGGTCGTTCCGGTCACAAAGTGTGTCGCCGGTTGTGACGTTCTTGAACCCGAGACCGGCAACGATGTCGCCAGCCATTGCGACGTCGATGTCTTCGCGCTGGTTGGCGTGCATCAGCAGGATGCGACCAAGACGTTCGCGGTCTTCCTTGACGGAGTTGTAGACCTCTTCGCCCTTGGAGATCTCGCCGGAATACACCCGGAAGTAGGTGAGCTTGCCGAAGGGGTCGGCAACGATTTTGAAGGCGAGCGCTGCGAAGGGCTCGTTGATATCGGCCTTGCGGTAGATGTCGACTTCTTCGCCGCCCCGCATGACGGTGCCATGTGCCGGCGGGATGTCCACCGGGCTCGGCATGAAGTCGACGACGGCGTCAAGCATGGGCTGAACGCCCTTGTTCTTGAATGCCGAACCGCAGAGGATCGGGACAAAGTCGAATGCCAGGGTGCCCTTACGGATGGCGGCCTTAATGGTCTTCTCGGGGATGTCTTCACCGGCGAGGTACGCATCCATGAGCGCTTCGTCCTGCGTCGCGATGGTTTCCATCATCGCTTCGCGGTATTCGGCGGCCATCTGGACCATGTCTTCTGGGATGTCGGTCTCGTCCCAGGTGGCACCGAGCTCTTCGTTGTCCCAGATCAGCGCTTTCATCTTGACGATGTCGACGAGGCCCTCGAACGCCTTAACAGCTTCGGGGCCGCCTGCGCCGATGGGCAGCTGGATGACGAGCGGGTTGGCCTGCAAGCGGTCGATAACCATCTGCACCGTGCGGTAAAAGTCGGCGCCGATGCGGTCCATCTTGTTGACGAAGCACATGCGGGGCACGTTGTACGTGTTGGCCTGACGCCACACGGTTTCGGTCTGCGGCTCAACGCCGGCCACCGAGTCGAAGACGGTGACAGCACCGTCGAGCACGCGCAGCGAGCGCTCGACTTCGATGGTGAAGTCAACGTGGCCCGGCGTGTCGATGATGTTGATGCGGTGGTTGTCCCACACGCAGGTGGTCGCAGCGGAGGTGATGGTGATGCCGCGCTCTTGCTCCTGAGCCATATGGTCCATGGTCGCTGCGCCGTCGTGTACTTCACCGATCTTGTAGCTCTTACCGGTGTAGTAGAGGATGCGCTCGGTCGTCGTCGTCTTACCGGCATCGATGTGCGCCATAATCCCGATATTCCGGGTGCGCTCCAGGGGAAACTCTCGCTGAGCCATCTTCTACTTCACTTCCATCTCAAAGGGCGTTGTCACGCAGGCGACCGGCAGATTCCGGTGCTACGCATTCGGGGGGTGCAATCTTGTGCATGCGTGCACAAGGCCGCTCAGTGTATCGGTCCAAATCCAACCGCAACCCCCGTTTGCGCCGTTGTTCCGCGACCCAGCCCACCCCAGCCCAAACCCAGCCCAAACCCAGCCCAAAATGGAGACCGTTTCTCGTCACGGGCGAGGCTGAAGGGTCTCAGTTTCGGGAGATGGGAGCGTTCGGGCGTGGATTAGACGCGACCTTCGATGTAGTCATGGAGCTGATTGTTCTCGCTCTCGAGTTCGCCGAGGCGGTACTTGACGACATCACCGATGCTGATGACGCCCGCCATCGACCCGTCCGCTTCGAGCACCGGAAGGTGACGGATACGGCGATCGGTCATCGCCTTCATCAACACGTCGATCGTGTCGGCAGGTTGGCACGTGATGACGTTGCTTGACATGGCCGACTCGACCATGAGATGCAACGTATCGTCGCCGTGTGTGGCAATCGAGCGGACGACGTCGCGTTCGGACAGGATGCCGGCGATCGTCTTGCCATCGTCGCAGACCACCAGCGCACCGACGCCGTGATCACGAAGTGAGCTCACCGCGTCAGACAGCGTGGCCGTCGACGCAATCGTGGCGACTGCATTGCCCTTGACCGACAATATGGATTGCACGTTCATCGAGTTCTCCTTGACGTCAGAATTCCCCTGCCGAAAACATAGTGCACTCGTGAACCACAGGTACCGGAGTTCGAAAACGACGAAAGCCCCGAAGCCTCACAAGGCTTCGGGGCTTTCGTGCAATTCGAATTACCAGCGGTAGTGAGCGAACGCCTTGTTCGACTCAGCCATCTTCTGGATGTCATCGCGACGCTTCATCGCAGCACCGAGGCCGGTGGACGCGTCCATGATCTCGTTTGCGAGGCACTCGGACATCGTCTTTTCACGACGGGCCCGAGCGAAGTCGACGAGCCAGCGAATAGCCAGCGTGGTCGAACGGCGCGGACGCACTTCGACCGGCACCTGGTAGGTGGCTCCACCGACGCGGCGGCTCCGGACCTCAAGTGGCGGCTTCAGGTTGTCGATCGCACGCTTGACACTGTCGATCGCCAGCTCTTCGCCTTCGAGGCGAGACTGAACGATGATCATTGCGTCGTAGACAATCTTTTCAGCGATCGTGCGCTTGCCGTGCAACATAACCTTGTTGATCAGCTGCGTGACGACGACGCTCTTGTAGATGGGATCCGCGACAAGTTCGCGGCGGGGTGCGGGACCTTTACGAGGCATCGTTCAGCCTACTTTTCCTTCTTGGCGCCGTAACGGCTGCGCGACTGCTTGCGGTTCTTGACGCCAACGGCATCAAGCGCGCCGCGGATGATCTTGTAGCGGACACCGGGAAGGTCGCGAACACGACCACCACGGACGAGCACGATCGAGTGCTCCTGCAGGTTGTGGCCCTCACCCGGGATGTAGGCCGTGACCTCGATACCGGAGTTGAGACGCACGCGTGCGACCTTGCGAAGCGCCGAGTTCGGCTTCTTCGGGGTGGTCGTGTACACGCGTGTACACACGCCACGACGCTGCGGGGAGCCCTTGAGCGCCGGCGTCTTCGACTTCGTTACTTTGGAAGTTCGTCCTTGACGGACGAGCTGTTGAATTGTTGGCACGAATGAAACCTCGTTCGTCTGGACTGACCGTGCGCACCGATCGATACGACGGCATGGGGTGGGTTGGCCGGAACCACGAACGTGGCCGGCCGCCATACACCGAATGCCAGAAGACATTCGATGAGAGGACCGTGCAATGCTAGGTGCGTCGGTGAGATCGCGCAACTCGGTGACGGCCCGCCTTTCACCCTCAGCCGGCCGCCTATCATCGCCGGATGCCTGAGCTGGCGGTAGATCCGCACTCCTTTTCTCCACCAGCGAGTCAGGCGACCTCGACAGGCGCAGCCGAATTACACCAATCGCGCTCACCAGGGTTCGCGGTTGTGGTCGGCGCTGTCGCACTGCTCGGCCTGCTGCGGGTCGCGCTGCTCTGGCGCTATCGCTTCTGGATCGCGACGAACGACCACGCCGTGTTCCAGCTCGCGCTCGAGCAGATGAGCGATGGGGAGATTCCGCTCGTCGGGACGTATTCACGATTGAACTTCAAGCATCCGGGCCCAATTCGGGAGTGGCTGTTTTTTTTCCCGTACCTCGTGAGTGGCGGCCGGGCCGCTGCCCTCCCCGCTACGACGATCATCTTCCACACCCTGATGTTCGGTCTGTCGATCCGCGCTGGTTGGAAGTGGGCATCGACACGCGGCGCCTGCACCGCGGCAGTCTCAGTGGCCATCATGTACGTCGCGTTCGGCAAGCAATTACACGTGCCGTGGAATCCGCTTCTCGCCGCAACAGCTCTCTTTGCTGGCGCATGGGGCCTGTTCATGTTCGTTCGCACGGGCCGGTGGGCCCAGGCCGTTCTGTGTGCGAGCGCGGCTGCACAGATGCATGTGTCTGCGGCGCCTCCTGCGCTCGTAATCATCAGCATCGTCATCGGACTGTCGGCGCTCGCCAAGACCGGCCGCTGGGAGTGGGACAGAGGCGCCGACGCTCCTCGCTGGGTGGGTCCGACCGCTCTTGGCGCATTCGTCGTGATGTGGTCGGGCCCGCTGGTCGATGCGCTGAACAATGGCCGGTCGAACACCTCGGCCCTCCTCGAAGCGAGCAGGGCAGGCGATGATCAGTTGGGATTGTCGAACGCCCTCGCGCTGGCCGGACGCATCGTGCATCCCGGCGAAATGCTCGCAGGGACGTACCTCCGGCCTGGTTCCGAGATGGTGACGGGAACCGGTGGAGCGGTTCCCCTTGCGGCGTGGGCGCTGATCAGCCTGCTCGCCATCGGCCTGGCTTTGCGTGCCGGAACGCAACACGACCGAGCAACGATCGTCGTGCTCATCGCACTCTCCAGCACCGCTGTTGTATCGATGAGCCGGTTCGTCCCACCGTTGTTCGGTTATCTGTTCGCGTCGGTCAGCGCGATTTCAGTCATCGCAGTTGCCGTGACCGTCTCGACCATCGTCGCGGCCGTGCTCGACGACCCTGCAGTGGAGCGTTTCGCTTGGTTCGACACCAGTGCAATCGTCGCCGGCGGCGTCGCCGTTCTGCTGGTGGGGACAGCTCTCGGAGCGAGCGAACTCAATCAGATCGTTCCTCAACGACGCGCGATTGGGATCAACGGCGCGGTCCACGCAGTCGTTGTTCCAGGCGCGACGTATGCCGTGCGTGCCGGTGGAAACATCGGTGCGCTCGCCGAGTCGGAAGTAGCGCTCCAGATCGAGCTGAGCGGCGGCGATGCAACCTCGGACATCTCCTCACTCGGCCTGCCTCCAGAAGACACGGGTGCCCCGTTGTTCATCGCGGCAATGGCTGGCGTCCGGCAATGCCTGATCGACTTCAAGGTCGGACACCTGATCCTCGACAACAGCATCGAGGTAGTCGGGCAAGACATCGCGATCGTGTTCCTGCAACCCAACGAACGGTCGCAGCTCGCGCTGTGCCCGCCGTTCTAATTTGGCGCACGCTCGCTCCCACGCACGCTCACAGGGCGGGGTTTGAGAGCTTGGAGCGCTGGATCTTGCCGGTGGCCGTTCTGGGCAATTCGGCACGAAAAGTCACGTCACGCGGAACCTTGTGGCGAGCCAACTGATCGGCGACGAGAGCGCGGGCCTCCGCCTTCGTGATCTTTGCCCCCGGCGCCATGACAACAAACGCCGCCAGTCGCTGCCCAAAGTCGTGGTCAGGCACGCCGACCACCGCGACGTCAGCAATGCGATCGTCGGCGAGTAGAACGTCCTCCACTTCCTGGGGGAACACGTTCTCGCCACCACTGACGATCATGTCGTCAGCGCGTCCGGTGACGTACAGCAAGCCCGTTTCGTCGAGGTGGCCGACGTCGCCGGTCGACATCAGGCCCTCGATGACCTCTTTACCACCGCCGCCGGTATAGCCGTCGAATTGGGCGCCACTGCCCACGAAGATACGGCCAACGCTCCCGACCGGCAGCAGGCTGCCGTCATCGTCGAAAATGCCGATCTCCGTGCCGTCAAGTGTGCGCCCGGCCGTGTCCGGGTGAGCGCACAGGTCAGTGGGCGTCGCAAGGGTTGCTTGTCCGACCTCGGTCGAGCCGTACAGGTTGTAGAGGTTGGGACCGACGCGACTGAGCCAGTCGACGACAGTTGGAACCGGCAGCGCTGAACCGCTCGACGCGACGATCCGCAGCGTTGACAGATCGGCCTCGTCGAAATCCGGTGAGTCAAGGAGACGCTGCAGCAGCACAGGCACCACTGCCAGGACACTGACAGCATGTTTGGGGATCTGCTCGAGTATGACTGGGGCACTGAACGATGCCGACACGACCGTCGTGCAACCGAGCGCAGTCGCGTTACCGAGCTGGGCGAACCCCCAGGCGTGGAAAAGTGGCGAAGCAATGCAGACGACATCATCGGAGCGGTAGGGAACGCGCTGGAGGATCGACGTTGCAGCAGCTGGATCGATACGTCCCGACCGACGCGCACCCTTTGGAGTGCCCGTCGTGCCCGACGTGAGGAGCACCGGGTTGATCGGGAGCGAGGCGCGTAGCGGCAACCGCCACAACCGCCGAGCACGCACCTCGGTGATCGGGGTGCCGCGGGCGGACCCGCCGTCTCCGACCACGATGACACGAACAATCCCTGCAGGGTCCAGCATGCTGGCGAACTCGGCGTCGATCGCCACGGCCGTTATGGATTCTCTTGCCAGTACTTCGTTCAACTGCGGCGCGGCGAACCCAGTGTTGAGATAGACGACTTCGATACCGCCCTTTGCAGCAGCAACCGTCAACTCAACGAACTCGCGATGGTTGCGACACATCAACCCAAGACGATCGCCTCGACCGACACTCAGAGCGTGCAGGCCCTCGGCAAGGCGAGTCGACTGTGTATCAAGGTCCCGCCAAGTGATCGAGCCGCGGTCGTCGATGATTGCCGCGCCACCTGGATTGGCAAGTGCCGAAGCCGCTACCGGGGCAGCGAGTGTTGGCCCCCATCGAACCGCAGCACTGGCGAGTGCAGCGAGACGGACAGGGCTGAACAACCCCGACCGGGAAGCCAGATCGATCATGCTTGCCATGCCGTCCGCCATTTCGTGCACCGTACTGGCGACCGTCCCTGACCAAGCGGCCGAGCGCTGACCGGAGGCTGGAACGCGCAACGGCCCGGGCAATCTCACAAGGAGACGACCCGGGCCGCAGTGCAATTCAGTTGGTCATCAGCCGATCGGCTCCGTGGCCTTGGCGGCGTCGTACGAACCATGCAGGTTCGCGAGGAACGCTGCGGGATCTTCGACGCCATCGTCGCTGGAGTAGAACGTCATCGGCTCGTAGTCCGGTGCTTCGATACCGAACTCGCGGTACTTCGGCATACCCGTGCCAGCTGGGATCAGCTTGCCGAGGATGATGTTTTCCTTGAGACCAATGAGGTGATCGGCGCGGCCGTCGATGGCGGCCTCGGTGAGCACCCGGGTGGTCTCTTGGAAGGAGGCAGCCGACAGCCACGACTCGGTGGCCAACGAGGCCTTGGTGATACCCATCAGCTCCGGGCGACCTTCGGCCGGGCGCAGCGACTCTTCGACCATGCGACGGTTCGTGTCGCGGAAGCGCTTGGAGTCGACACGCTCGCCAGGCAAGAAGCCAGAGCCACCAGGCTCCTGCACGCCGATACGACGCGTCATCTGACGCACGATCAGCTCGATGTGCTTGTCGTGGATCGACACGCCCTGGTCTCGGTAGACACGCTGGACTTCCTCAACCAAGTAAAGCTGTGTCTCACGGATGCCCTTGATCTCCATGATCTCCTTCGGATCGAAGGGACCATCGACGAGCGGGTCGCCGGCCTTGACCGACTGACCATCAACCACGATCGGGCGAGCACCGAGCGGCAGGACCACTTCGTGCTCTTCGCCTGCATCGTCGATCACGACAACGGGAATGCCCTTGCCCTCATCTTCACGAAGGTGGAGGATGCCGGTTGCCTTGGCCAGACGAGCCGAGCCCTTCGGAGTACGAGCTTCGAAGAGCTCGACGACGCGGGGCAGACCGCCAGCGATGTCCTTACCTGCAACACCACCGGTGTGGAAGGTACGCATCGTCAGCTGGGTACCCGGCTCACCGATCGACTGAGCTGCGATGACGCCGACGGCCTCACCAAGTTCGATCATCTTGCCGGTGGCGAGCGAGCGGCCGTAGCACATGGCGCAGACACCGAGCTCGGCGTCGCACGTGAGCACCGAACGCACACGGATCCGTGTGATGTCCTTGTCTTCGCGGAGTGCTTCCATCTCCTCGTCGCCAACGATCGTGTTACGTGGCAGAACCTTGCGGCCGTCTTCCATTGCACTGGCCAGGTTGGTGTCTTGGAGGAGCGCACGGCCGTAGAGCTTGGTCTCGATGTAGGAGCGAACGTTGGCCGTGTCCGGCGTGACGTTTTCGATCCACACGCCGAGGGTCGAGCCACAATCGTCTTCGCGAACGATGAGTTCCTGAGCAACGTCGACGAGACGACGGGTCAGGTAACCCGAGTCAGCGGTACGGAGTGCGGTGTCGACCAGGCCCTTACGGGCACCAGGAGTAGCAATAAAGTACTCAAGGGTTTCGAGGCCCTCACGGAAGTTCGACTTGATTGGGCGAGGAATCATGTCACCACGCGGGTTGGCAACCAGCCCACGCATGCCGGCAATCTGACGCATCTGCGTCATGTTGCCTCGGGCACCCGAGCCGACCATCATGTCAATCGGGTTGAACTTGGCTTCCTTGAACTCGCGTTCCATCTCGGCCTGGACCTCGGCGGTGGCGTCGGTCCAGATGCGCACTTCTTGCTGACGGCGCTCGCCGTCGGTGATGATGCCACGACGGAACTGCGTCTCAACCTTGTCGGCCTGGCGCTCGTACTCCTCCATCATGGCCTTCTTGGCCTTCGGAGTTCGCACGTCGTCAATCGACACGGTGATGCCGGACTGCGAGGCGAAGCGGTAGCAGAGGTCCTTGATGTTGTCCAGAGCGTTGGCGACTTCAGCCTTGCTGTAGTTGTCGGAGAGTTGCTCGACGATGACGCCCATCTCCTTCTTCGTGACGAGGTAGTCGATGTGACCGAACTTGTCGGGGTACGACTCCTGGTGCACTTCGCCACTCTCAGCGACGCGACGTTGCGGGAGCGCCTCTTCGAAGAGGGCGCGACCGGCAGTGGTTTCGAACGGTGCTTCGCCTGGGATGCGAATGTTGATCACTGCGTGCAGATCGAGGGTCTTCTCGTCGTACGCGCGGAGCACTTCCCACAGGTGGCGGAATGTACGGCCTTCGCCCGGAGCCCCAGCGATCGACTCGGTGAGGTAGTAGCCACCGATGATCAGGTCCTGGGACGGCGTGACGATCGGGCGGCCCGATGCAGGCGACAAGATGTTGTTGGCCGACAGCATGAGCACACGCGCTTCGGCGCGAGCCTCAGCGGAGAGCGGCACGTGGATGGCCATCTGGTCACCGTCGAAGTCAGCGTTGAATGCCGTACACACGAGCGGATGGATCTGGAGTGCCTTGCCTTCGACCAGCACAGGCTCGAAGGCCTGGATGCCGAGACGGTGCAGCGTGGGCGCACGGTTGAGCATGACGGGATGCTCTTGGATGACATCTTCGAGAACGTCCCATACCTGCGGGCGGCGACGTTCCACCATGCGCTTGGCGGTCTTGATATTCTGAGCCAGCTCAAGATCGACAAGGCGCTTCATGACGAACGGCTTGAACAGTTCGAGCGCCATCAGCTTCGGCAGACCGCACTGGTGCAGACGCAGCGTCGGACCGGCCACGATGACCGAACGGCCCGAGTAGTCGACGCGCTTGCCGAGAAGGTTCTGACGGAAACGACCCTGCTTGCCCTTCAACATGTCGGACAGCGACTTGAGCGGACGGTTTCCCGGGCCAGTCACGGGACGCCCACGACGGCCATTGTCGAAGAGTGCGTCGACTGCTTCTTGCAGCATGCGCTTCTCGTTGTTGACGATGATCTCCGGTGCGCCGAGGTTGAGCAGGCGCTCAAGACGGTTGTTGCGGTTGATCACACGACGGTAGAGGTCGTTGAGGTCAGATGTCGCGAAGCGGCCGCCGTCGAGCTGCACCATCGGGCGCAGTTCCGGCGGGATGACTGGGACCACATCGAGGATCATGGCCATCGGATCGTTTTCGCGGCGACCGTTTTCGTCGCGACGGTTAAACGACGCAACAATCTTCAGGCGCTTGATGGCCTTCTGCTTGCGCTGGGCGCTGAGCGGCTTGCGACCGGAGTCGCCGACGTCAATCGCATCGCGGAGCTTGATCTCTTCTTCGTCAAAGTCGATCCGGTTGATGAGCTGCTTGATGGCTTCGGCGCCAGTGCCGCCTTCGAAGTACTCGCCGTACTTGTCGCGCATTTCGCGCCACAACATCTCGTCTTCGATGATCTTGCGAGAATGGACGCTCTTGAATTCGTCCCATGTACGGGCGACGAGATCGAGCTCGATGGCGTACCGCTCGCGGATGCCTTCGAGCTCCTTGTCCCCTTCGCGCTGCAGCTTCTTGAGATCGGCAGGCTTGGCGCCTTCCTTCTCAGCAGCATCGACGGCCTCTTCGAGGTCCTTGAACCGACGATCGATGGCGATCTCGAGTTCCTTATTAATGGCTTCGAGCTCTTCGAGGTACTCGGCCTCGAGGCTTGGCAGTGCTTCGTGGCGGCCGTCTTCGTCAACCCAGCTGACGAGGTGCGCAGCGAAGTAGATCACCTTTTCAAGCATCTTCGCCTTGAGCTCTTCCTTCGGCTCGATGCCGGCGAGGAGGTAAGCGAGCCACGAACGGGTACCGCGGAGATACCAGATATGCACGGCCGGTGCGGCCAGTTCGATGTGGCCCATGCGGTCGCGGCGAACCTTGGACCGTGTGACTTCGACGCCACAGCGCTCGCAGATGATGCCCTTGAACCGGACACGCTTGTACTTGCCGCAGTAGCACTCCCAGTCGCGAGTCGGCCCGAAGATCTTCTCGCAAAACAGGCCGTCCTTTTCGGGACGGAGCGTGCGGTAATTGATCGTTTCCGGCTTCTTCACTTCGCCGTGTGACCAGTTACGAATCTGGTCTGCCTCAGCGAGGCCGATTTTCAGTTGATCGAACATGTTGACGTCGAGCATGTGGTTTCCCTTTTGTCGGTTGCTCTGGGTGTTCGGGGTTCATCGGTCACTCGGTGCCAGGCACAGTGTGACCGGAAATCAGGCTCCAGCAATCAGGCGGTCAGACTGTGCCTGGCACAGAGTGACCGCCTGATCGTTAGCGGAAGTTTCCGGCGCGCTCCGCTTTTTCGCGTTCGCGGCGTGCATCGTCTTCGTCGGTGCCGCGCTCAGGGCGTGAGATATCGATACCGAGTTCTTCAGCAGCCCGGAACACCTCGTCGTCGAGGTCGCGCATTTCGATCTCCTGGCCGTCCTTGGTGAGCACTTCGACGTTGATGCAGAGTGCCTGCATCTCCTTCATCAGCACCTTGAACGACTCGGGCACGCCCGGCTCAGGGATGTTGTCACCCTTGACAATCGACTCGTACACCCGGACACGGCCGAGGACATCGTCAGACTTGATGGTGAGCAGTTCCTGCAAGCAGTACGCCGCGCCGTAGGCCTCAAGTGCCCACACTTCCATCTCACCGAAGCGCTGGCCACCGAACTGGGCCTTACCGCCCAGCGGTTGCTGCGTGATCATCGAGTACGGGCCGGTGGAGCGGGCGTGAATCTTGTCGTCGACCAAGTGGGCCAGCTTCAAGATGTACATGTAACCGCAGGTGATCGGGTTGTCGTAGGCATCGCCGGTGCGACCGTTGTACAAGGTCATCTTGCCGTCGGTGCCGACCAGGCGAGCCCCTGACGCCGACTCGACGTTGAGGTTCTCGAGGATGTTCTGGATGACCGGGTGCTTGCCGGCCTTCTCTGTCTCGTCCCATTTGGCGCCGTCGAACACCGGCGTCGCCACAAATGTGGCGGGCTTAGTGTTCGGGCGGGTCTTGGTCTCGGTCCCACGGATCGGGTCATCACCAATCTGGGTGCCATCCGGGTTTGTCCAACCCCAGCGAGCGCAGTAGCCGAGGTGCGCTTCGAGCACCTGGCCCACGTTCATTCGGGACGGAACACCCAGCGGGTTCAAGATGATGTCGACGGGCTGGCCGTCTTCGTTGTACGGCATGTCTTCGATCGGGAGGATCTTGGAGATGACGCCCTTGTTGCCGTGGCGCCCAGCGAGCTTGTCGCCCACCGAGATCTTGCGCTTCTGCGCAACGTAGACACGCACCAGCTGGTTGACGCCCGGGGGCAGCTCGTCGCCATCGTCACGGTTGAACACCTTGACGTCGATGACCTTGCCGGTCATGCCGTGCGGCACCTTGAGCGAGGTGTCGCGGACTTCGCGAGCCTTCTCACCGAAGATTGCACGGAGCAGACGTTCTTCCGGCGTGAGCTCGGTTTCACCCTTCGGTGTCACCTTGCCAACGAGGACGTCTCCCGGGCCAACGTCGGCGCCCACGCGGATGATGCCACGGTCGTCAAGGTCAGCGAGGATGTCGTCGCTCAGGTTCGGGATGTCACGGGAAATCTCTTCCGGTCCGAGCTTCGTGTCACGCGCATCGACTTCGTGCTCCTTGATGTGGATCGACGTCAACACGTCGTCCTTCACGAGGCGCTCCGAAAGGATGATCGCGTCCTCGAAGTTGTAACCCTCCCAAGGAATGAACGCCACGAGCAGGTTCTTGCCCAGTGCCAGTTCGCCCTGGTCAGTCGACGGACCGTCAGCGAGGATGACGCCGGTCGTGACCTTGTCACCCTCGTTGACACGGACACGCTGATTAATACACGTGTCTTGGTTTGAGCGACGGAACTTGGAGAGCTTGTAGGTCCGCTTGCCGAGCGTCTTGTACAAGACGGAGATCGCCTCACCGGAAACGTCGGTGACTTCACCGTCGTCTTCGGCCATGATCAGATCGGCGGCGTCACGTGCGGCACGGTTCTCGATGCCGGTACCGATGTACGGCGCTTCGGCACGCAGCAACGGCACAGCCTGGCGCTGCATGTTGGCGCCCATGAGGGCGCGGTTCGCGTCGTCGTGCTCGAGGAACGGAATCAGTGCCGTAGCAACGGACACGATCTGCTTCGGGCTGACGTCGATGAAGTCGACCTCTGCCGGAGGCACGTAGCCGATGTCGGTGGTGGCACCGAAGAAGCTCTCGGCTTCAAGCATCTTGCGCAGATCCTCGAGGCTGGCGGCCTGCGGCGAGCGACGGACGAGCACGCGCTCGTCGGCGAGGCTGCCGTCGTCCTTGAGCGGCGTGTTCGCCTGGGCGACCACGTAGTTCTCTTCTTCGTCGGCGGCCATGTAGACGATTTCGCCCGTGACCTTGCCGTTCTTGACTTGACGATACGGCGACTCGATGAAACCGAACTCGTTGACTCGGGCGTAGCACGACAAGCCACCGATCAGTCCAATGTTCGGGCCTTCCGGGGTCTCGATCGGGCACATCCGGCCGTAGTGGCTGAAGTGAACGTCTCGGACTTCGAAGCCGGCGCGCTCGCGGGACAGACCACCTGGGCCGAGCGCCGAGAGGCGACGACGGTGGGTCAGACCCGACAGCGGGTTGACCTGGTCCATGAACTGCGAGAGCTGCGAGGTTCCGAAGAACTCTTTGATCGCAGCGACAACCGGACGAATGTTGATGAGCGTCTGCGGCGTGATTGCCTCGACATCCTGCGTGGTCATGCGCTCACGCACGACACGCTCCATACGGCTCAGGCCGATGCGGACCTGGTTCTGAATCAGTTCGCCGACGCTGCGGATGCGACGGTTGGCGAAGTGGTCCTGGTCGTCGAGTCGGTAGCCAGGCTCCTGCTTCACGAGGTGCAGCATGTAGCTGATTGTTGCGAGCACTTCACAGCGGCTGAGAACGTTCTGGCCCTCTTGCGGGTAGTCGAGCAGCGGCTCGCCTTCGGCGTTCAGGCCGCCTTCGAGGCCAAACAGCGTGCCGACCTGGCTGAGCTCTTCGCCGAGCTTGCGGTTGATCTTGTACCGACCGACGCGGCTGAGGTCGTAGCGGCGGCTCTCGAAGAACGCGTTGCGGAAGTACGCCTTGGCGGACTCGGCGGTCGGCGGCTCGCCCGGACGGGCCCGCTTGTAGATCTCGATGAGTGCTTCTTCCTGGGTCGGCGCGGTGTCGCGCTCCTTGTCCCATTGGCCCTCGAGGAAGTCGAAATGGCTGACGAAGCGATCGAGGAAGCCCGGAGCGTTCTCTTCGTCGTAGCCGAGCGCACGAAGCATGGTGAAGACACCGAGGCGACGCTTGCGAGCGACACGCGTGCCAGCGGTGACATCCTTGCCCGGCTTGTGCTCGACGTCGAACTCCATCCACTCACCGCGGTAGGGATGAATGGTGCCCTTGACGAGCTGGTGCTTAGTGAGGTTACGCAGGCGGAAACGCTCACCCGGCTCGAAGATGACGCCGGGACTGCGGACGAGCTGACTCACGACGACACGCTCGGTGCCGTTCACGATGAACGTGCCCTTCTCGGTCATGATCGGGAAGTCGCCCATGAAGACGGTCTGTTCCTTGATCTCACCGGTGTTGCGGTTCATGAACCGGGCCCGCACGAAGACGGGCGCGCTGTAGGTCATGTCCTTTTCTTTGCACTCTTCCACCGTGAACTTCGGTGGCGGGCGCAAGTCTTCATCGAAGGGGTCGAACTCAAGCTCAAGCTGGAGCGATTCCGAGAAATCTTTGATGGGGCTGATATCGCGGAAAGTATTCGCGAGCCCTTCATCGAGGAACCACTGGAAGCTCTCACGCTGGACAGCGATCAGGTCGGGGAGCTCAAGCGGCTCCTTCAGATTGCCGAACGAATAACGTTCACGAGACACGGGACGAGTCGCCACGATCACTCTCCAAAGAGTTGAGGGTTGTTGCCAGGCAGCTGGGCGCGCTGAACCACACTTGGTGAAAAGTTGGTGGACAGTAGACGCACGGCAGTCGTCCAGACTATCCACGTGGGGCGAGCAACATCAACCGCAGACAGCCTGAATTCGCGGTGCGGGCATACTTTTTCTGGATCGACGATGTTGAAAGTGTCACCGACGAATTGCGGGTCAACGTAAAGAACATCCGTCGCAATGTCAAGCATCTGGGCTGTATCGGCGCGAACTCACTACGTGAGCAGGTGTTCTGCTGAGGCCACTGACCTCCGATGTACTCGCCGTGACGCTCCCCCGGTGGCCGGTTCTGCACGCGGTGTCGTTTGGAGACACGAGCTGAGTCACCGATTCAGAACGCGACAGAGCCCAGATACACACCGATGGTGGCACCTGGGCTCTGGAATTCTCGGAAGAACTCAGATCAGCAGCGCACTGCGCTGCCGATCAATCACTTCACTTCGACGTCAGCGCCAACTTCTTCGAGCTTGGCCTTGGCGGCGTCAGCGTCAGCCTTGCTGACCTTCTCGAGGATGGCCTTCGGGGCGCCATCGACCATGTCCTTGGCGTCCTTGAGGCCGACACCGAGCAGGTCCTTGACAACCTTGACGACCTGGATCTTTTGGCCACCTGCGCCGTTGAGAATGACGTCGAATTCGTCCTTCTCTTCGGCTGCTTCGCCACCACCGGCGGGAGCGGCTGCAGCGACTGCAACGGGGGCAGCGGCAGTAACGTCAAACTTCTCTTCGAAGGCGTCGAGGAGCTCTTTGAGCTCGATGACGGTCTTGGCGCCAATGGCGTCGAGGATTTCTTCGTTAGTCATAGTGTTCTCTCTTTTCGTTCAGTTTTGGTACGGGGCCGTTCGACCCCAGAAATATGGGGTGTTCAGGCTTCGGCTTCCTGCTTCTCAATGAGAGCAGAAAGTCCGAACGCGAACTTGTTCGGCAGTGCCTTGAGCAGCCGTGCGGTCTTGACCAATGGTGCTTGGAGTGCGCCAGCGAAATTCGCCAGCAACTCTTCGCGCGACGGCAGGCTGGCCAGTGCTTTGACATCATCGGCAGACATCGGCGCGTCGCCGAGCATGCCGCCCTTGATGACCAGCAGCGGATTTGCCTTGGCCGCGTCAACCAGCGCCTTTGCTGCGCCAACCGTATCCTCGGTGGCGAAGGTGAGCGCTGTCGGACCGGTCAGGTGATCATTGAGGCCGTCGAGACCGGCGTTGGCGGCGGCGAGCTTTACCAGGGTGTTTTTGTACACCTTGTGCTCAGCGCCGACAGCGCGCAGCGGGGTACGAAGGTCTGCCATCTGGCTGACCGACATGCCGCGGTACTCGGTGACGAACACTGCGCGGGCTTCTTTGAGCTTTGCAGTGATTTCCTCGACCTTTGCGACCTTGTCGGGTCGCGGTGCGTTTGCTTCTGTCATGTGTGTTTTCCTCCTCTCGCTCAACTCGGGGTGCTCGCAATGTTCAGCGAACACCACCAAGGAGCGACCAGCGAGACGATGTCTCGAGCCGTTTCTTGGGGGTATGCACCTCGGTTGGCGGAGTGAACTCCATTACCTGACTGCCATCACTGACAATCAGACCAACGGTCTCTGGCGAGCGACCTGTTTTACAGTCAGTAACTCTACGACTCGCGCGCAGCCCTTCCACGCGTGCGGGTTTGGTTGACCGACGTTTTACGCATGCGATTGCGGTGTCGGTAGGAGCAATCGCCCAAACAACGCATCGACTCGGTGTTCGCAAGGGCCGCCTGCGCTCGAAAACGACGGGTGCCCGCACCGAGATGCGGGCACTCGTTCAGTTCGTGGACGCGGCGCACGGCGCCACGTGTACGAGAAGGACTGAATCAGCCTTCGCCAGGCAGGACAGGCTTGAGGCGCTGGATGTCGATCTTCACTCCGGGGCCCATCGTCGACGAAACGGTGATCTTCTGGATGTAACGACCCTTGGCCGAAGCAGGCTTCGCCCGCTGGATCTCGTCGATCACGGCGAAGAGGTTTTCGGCGAGCGCTTCAGGGGTGAAGCTGGCCTTGCCAACGGTGAGCTGAACATTGCCGTACCGGTCGGTGCGGTACTCAACCTTGCCGCCCTTGAACTCCGTGACGGCCTTGGCGACGTCGGGGGTAACGGTGCCGGTCTTGGGGTTCGGCATCAGGCCGCGCGGGCCGAGCGTGCGGCCGAGACGACCGACGAGCGGCATCATGTCCGGCGTTGCGATGACGAGATCGAAGTCCATCATGCCGCCCTCGATCTGTTCGAACAGGTCGTCGGCGCCCACGATGTCGGCGCCAGCTTCGCGAGCAGCATCAGCTGCTTCGCCCGAAGCAAACACGGCGACGCGAACGTCCTTGCCGGTTCCCTGCGGGAGAGCGACGGTGCCACGCACCATTTGCTCGGCCTTGCGGGGATCGATGCCGAGACGGAACGACACGTCGACAGATTCGTCGAACTTCGCCGTTGCGGTCTCTTTTGCCAGACGCACTGCGTCTGTCGGGGTGTACATCGTTTCACGATCAAACTTCTTCGATGCGTCGAGAAATTTCTTGCCTGACATATATGTCTCCCTCAGTAGTAAGTCCGCCGGTCGAGGTGAGCCGGTCGAGACTGTGTGTGGTTGTTCAGTGAACCAGCCGCCTGCCACATGGTGGCAGTCGGATGGGGGTTTTCCCGGCGCCGAAGGCGACGGCTCAGGCAAAGCCTGAGGACTTGGTGGCTGCGACACAGTCGCAGTGGCGGCGGAGCCGCCGAGGATCGTTCGAAGGGGAACAGCGTGAGCTGATTCGCCCAGCGAATCAGCTGACGGTGATCCCCATTGATCGAGCCGTGCCACGAACTTGGAGCTTTGCTGCCTCCATGTCGTTGGCGTTGAGGTCAGGCATCTTGATCGTGGCGATCTCTTCGACCTGAGCCTCAGTGATGTTGCCGGCGATTTCTGAGCCCGGGTTATTCGCAGCCTTCGCGAGGCCGGCTTTCTGGCGGATCAGCGTCGAAGTGGGCGGCGTCTTCAGAACGAAGGTGAACGTACGGTCGTCGTAGATCGTGATCTCGGTCGGCACGACTGTGCCGGCCTGAGCCTCGGTCTGGGCGTTGTACGCCTTCACGAAGTCCATAATCGCGATGCCGTGCGGTCCGAGCGCGGTACCGACCGGCGGGGCGGGGCTCGCCTTGCCAGCTTCGATTTGGATCTTGACGACGGTGAGGATTTTTTTCTTGGCCATGTGATTTCTTCTCTCGAGGGTTTCTTTTCAGTGTCAGTCAGCGAACGACGCTGATCAGAGTTGGTGACGAGCTAGAGCTTTGCAACTTGGCTGAAGTCCATCTCCACCAGGGTCTCACGACCGAAGATGTTGACGAGAACCTTGAGCTTGAGGTGGTCGGCGTTGATTTCGGCGATTTCACCGGTGAAGTCGGCAAATGGGCCTTCCTTCACACGGACGCTCTCGCCTTCTTCGTAGTCGAGTTTGGCCTTGCGACGCGGTGCGTCGGCTTGGGCGCTGGTCTTCGGGGACAGGAAGGTCTTGACCTCACGACGCGAGAGCGGCGTGGGCTTCTGGCCCTTGACGGCCTGGCCAACGAAGCCGGTAATGCCCGGCGTGTTGCGGACGCAGTACCAAGACTCGTCGTCCATCTGGCAACGGACCAGCAGGTAGCCCGGAAAGACCTTCTTCAAGACGGTCTGCTTCTTGCCGTTCTTGAACTCGTCGACTTCTTCCATCGGAATGACAATCTCGTAAATCTTGTCTTCCATGTTCATCGACTGAATGCGCGCGTTGAGGTTCGCGGTGACCTTCTTCTCGTAGCCCGACTGGGTGTGTACGACGTACCACTGGCCCGGGCGGAGCAGCGGATCGTCATACGGCTCCTCTTCGACTGCTTCGGCGGCAGCAACCTCATCGGTTGCTGCTGCAGCATCGTCAGCATCGTCGGTGGCATCGTCGGTGGCATCGTCGGTGGCATCGTCGGTGGCATCGTCGGTGGCATCGTCGGTGGCATCGTCGGTGGCATCGTCGGTGGCATCGTCAGAGTCGTCAGAGTCGTCAGCAGCATCGTCGCCTGGCCCGGCCGTGACATCGATGTCACCGGTCGGGAGCACGGCGTCGGCGCTGACGGAGCTGCCAACCGATGCTTCGGTCTCGGCACCGGCGAGCACGTCGGTGTCGCCCGAGGGAAGGAGATCGGCGGGCGCGTGAGCTGCCTCGGCGTCGGCGGCGAGTTCTTCGGCGGCACCTTCGAGAGCGGCCGCAGACGTGCTGGCGGCGTCGAGGACCGAGTCAAGTTCCGCGTCAAGCGCAGCCAAGGCGTCGGTCCCGGTGGATCCGGTGTCGTCGGTGCTGCTTTGGGGCATGTTGTGGTCTGTCATCTCGTCGCTCATGATGCTCGGTAGAACCACTCGGACAATTGCCCGAACAGGTAGTCGAATCCGCCGACAAGTGCCGTGTAAAACACGACCGTGATGACAACGACGATGGAATAGCGAGTGACCTCTGGACGCTTTGGCCAGGCGACCTTGCGCATTTCCTCACGCACTTCACGCAAGTACTGGAGGGCGCCAACGCGCTGGTCTTTCTTCACCTGCTGGCGCGGCGCGCGAGTAGCCCTGCCATCTTCATCGAGGGCACCCATTTTTCGGAGCTGTCGCTTCTGTTCACGGTTCAGATCATCAAGTGACACGTTGTTACTGCGTTCTCTCGTGTTCGAGTGGTTTGGTCATCATCGGTATCCCGGTGAAACTTGCAGGGCAGGAGGGACTTGAACCCACAACCGTCGGTTTTGGAGACCGGTGCTCTGCCAATTGAGCTACTGCCCTCGGTTGGACGCACCAGGGTACCAGCGCATCCGGTGAGGCCGGGTCGGCAACGGATGCCACCGACTCGCCCTCACTGTGTTCTCAGCGAGTCTCCTTGTGGAGAGTGTGCTTGCGCTCACGCGAGCAGTACTTGTTCATCTCGAGGCGTTCACGGTCATTGACCTTGCTCTTCATCGTGATGTAGTTGCGCTCTTTGCACTCGGTGCATTCCAGGGTCACTTTGACCCGCTTGTCATTCTTGGCCATGTCTGGCTCGCTTTCGTGTTCGTCGCCAGGGCGACGGGTGGTGACGGCACAACGATCGGCTCGGACTAACCGAGCCGACCCTTGTCGTCAGAAATTGCTTACTTCAGGATCTTGATGACGCGGCCGGCACCAACAGTGCGGCCACCTTCACGGATGGCGAAGCGAAGACCTTCGTCCATAGCAATCGGCTTGCCAAGCTTCACCGTCATCTCAACGTTGTCACCAGGCATCACCATCTCAGTACCATCCGGCAACTCGATAGTCCCCGTGACGTCAGTCGTACGGAAGAAGAACTGCGGACGATAATTGTTGAAGAACGGCTTATGACGGCCACCCTCGTTCTTGGTCAACACATACACCTGACCCTCGAAATCAGTATGCGGCGTGATCGAACCAGGCTTACACAGCACCTGACCACGCTCAACATCATCCTTACCAGTACCACGCAACAGCGCACCAATGTTGTCGCCAGCCTGACCCTCATCGAGGAGCTTGCGGAACATTTCCACACCAGTACACGTCGTCTTTTGCGTATCACGCAAACCAACAATCTCGATCTCATCGCCCGTGTTGACAATGCCCTGCTCAATTTTGCCAGTCACAACCGTGCCACGACCAGTGATCGTGAACACGTCTTCAATCGGCATCAAGAACGGCTTATCCAACTCACGGAGCGGCTGCGGAATCGCCTCATCACATGCAGCCATCAGCTCCATGATCTTTTCCTGCGCAGCAGCATCACCCTCAAGCGCCTTGAGCGCCGACACATGCACGACCGGAGCATCATCGCCCGGGAACTCGTACTCAGTCAACAACTCACGAACTTCCATCTCAACGAGCTCCAACAGCTCCTCATCATCGACCATGTCAGACTTGTTCAACGCAACCACGATGTACGGCACGCCAACCTGGCGAGCCAACAACACGTGCTCACGCGTCTGAGGCATTGGACCATCCGTCGCAGCCACAACAAGAATTGCTCCATCGATCTGAGCTGCACCCGTGATCATATTCTTGATGTAGTCAGCGTGACCCGGCATATCAATATGCGCGTAATGACGATTCTCGGTCGTGTACTCGATATGGCTAATCGAGATCGTAATACCACGAGCCTTCTCCTCCGGCGCCTTATCAATGCCATCAAAGTCAGTAAATTCAGCCAACCCACGATCCGACAGGGTCTTGGAGATCGCTGCAGTCAGGGTCGTCTTACCATGGTCAATATGACCCATGGTGCCAATGTTCACGTGCGGCTTGTTCCGCTCGAACTTCACTTTGCTCATGTGCTTCCTCTACTCCTGAGGTGGTCTTCTTTGGATGTGATGTTGGTAGCGGCGCTCGGACTTGAACCGAGGACCTTCCGATTATGAGCCGGATGCTCTGACCAACTGAGCTACGCCGCCATGCGAACCCAATTTTCTGGGCAATCTTGATGCTTCTGGCACGCGAACGGGTTTCCCCGACCACTTGGTCGAGCCCTCTGTGAGAATCGAACTCACGACAACAGCCTTACCATGGCTGTGCTCTACCAACTGAGCTAAGAGGGCGTCTTTGGCAGTGTCCAGAATTTTCTTGTTTCTGGGCACCCTTCGGGAACGGCCTGAGCCGTAACCGACGCACGAGTGTACCCGCCTGTTTCCCATTGACACGCGAAGTTTCCGCGGTTTCGCGGGTCACACGAAGTACCTTCTGGCGGGCATGTCCGAGCCCGTTGAGCAGCCTCCTGTCGCGCCTCGCCTGGGTGACTCGGTGGGCGCCCGAAGCACCGTGTCGATCAGGCTCGCCGCACTCGCCGACGCAGAAGCCATTCGGGCGATCTACAACGTCGAGGTCGAGAACCACACGAGCACATTTGACCTCGTACCGCGCTCAATCGAAGGACAACGCAACTGGCTGACGGAGCGATCGGGTGCTTTTGCGGCAGTCGTTGCGACCATGGAGAACCGCGACGGCGAGGAACGGGTGGTCGGTTTCGCCTCTCTGTCGCCGTACAAGGAGCGCGCTGCCTACCGGCCGACGGTCGAGAACTCCGTGTACGTCTCGCGCGATCACGGCGGCCTCGGAATCGGGCGAACCATGATGGAACATCTCATCGAGGTTGCGCGCGACAGTGGCTTTCATTCGATGATTGCGCGCGTCGAGGCCAGCTCCGACGCGTCTCTGGCCCTCCACAGGGCATGCGGTTTCGAGCTTGTCGGTGTAGAAAGGGAAGTGGGTCGCAAGTTCAACCGATGGCTCAGCACTGCGGTCATGCAAAAGATGCTCTGAACCCGTCTGAACCCGTCTGAAAGAGGATCAGATTCGTTGAGCCACGACAAAACTGATGTCGCCAGCGAACTCGCCGTCGACTTCGACGTGGAGGTCGTACTCCCCTGCCGCTGGAAAGCTGACGGTAGCGAGTGGCACCACGATGGGCACCTGCCGGCCCTCGCCGGGCCGCAGGGCGGACGGAGCTGCAGATTCGTGCAATGCAACGTTGACGGTAGCGGTGAGTTTTGCTGTGGACGCCGACTTCACCTTCATGACGATCTCGTGTGCCGCTCCCGACTCATTCGGCGGCAACCAGACCAGCGTGGCGACGTGACAGGCGAACTTCGCTGGAAAGGTCGGCGCAGCCAGCCGGGTCAGTCCGCCAGATTGCACGAAGAGCAACCCTTCACGGATCTGGGCGAAGTCACACAGGATCAGCGACTTCAGCTCGGCAGGCATGAATTTGACGTTACCGGCTGGAGGACCCGCAGCGCTCAGCCAGTCGCCCCTCAGCCAGTTGCAACCGTCAGACCAGTGAGCCCGCGGATCACGAAGGTCGGGTGATACGTCGGCTCATCAACGAGCCGGAGGTCCGGAAAACGCGAAACAATCCCCTCGACAGAACGGATCAACTCTTGGCGGGCGAGCGGGGCCCCGATACAGAAGTGAATGCCGCCGCCAAAGCCGATGTGGCCCGGGTCGTTGCGGCCGACGTCGAATTTGGCTGGCTTGTCGAAACGGCGCGGGTCACGCTGGGCCGCGCCGAACAGCATCGCGATCTCGTCGCCGACCCTCACCCGCTGACCAGCGATCTCGGTGTCGGCTTCAAGTACCCAGCGTTCGAACATTTGGAGCGGCGGATCGAAACGCAGGAGTTCCTCGACCGTCGATGCTGGAGTGACGTCGTGCTGCACCACTCGGTCCCACTGATCACGGTGCGCCATGAGCGCCCGGAAGCCATTGCCTAACGTATTGACCGTTGCTTCGTGGCCAGCCTCAACGAGCACCATCGTCGTCGAGATGATCTCGTCTTCGGTCAGCGTTGCTCCGCCGTCTTCGACCTGCACCAGTTCGGAGAGGAGGAGTCCGTCTGGGCGGGCACGCTTGTCCGCGATGAGTGCCCGCGTGTAGTCGATGTACTCCCCCGCAGCCTTGTCTGCTGATTGCTTGACCTCATCCGACGCCGACAGTTCGTACATCTTGACGATCGCGTGCGACCAGCCGAGCAAGAGTTGCGTATCGGCACGCGGAACACCGAGCATCGAACAGATCACCGCCACGGAGTACGGCTGGGCGTAGTCGGCAAGCAGGTCGAACGTTCCAGCGTCGGCGCACTGGTCGAGCAACTCATCCGAGATCGCAGCGATCGGGTCGGCGAGCCGAGCGATTGAGCTCGGGGTGAAAACTTTCGAGACCAGTCGACGGAGGCGGGTGTGATCCGGCGGCTCGAGACACAGCAGCGACCAACGCTCGTGCTCGTGGAACTTCGTCCACTTCTGATCCGGCTCGGATCGACCAAGCTCTTCGTGGGTGTACCGGTGCGTGTAGTCGCGCCCGAGTGCTCGGTTCTTCAGCGCAGCCGAAACATCGTTGAAGCGAGTCAACATCCACTGCCCCGTCGCCTCGTTCCAGAAAATCGGGGTGGCCTCGCGCAGCGCATCGAGGGTCGGGTACGGATCAGCAATGAACGCCGGGTCGTCGACGTCGAAGGCTGCGATGAATTGGTCGAGGTCACTCACCGCACCGAGTGTATGGACGCGACCCTGTCGGCCGAATGGTCAGCGGCGGAGCCACTGCCCATGACTGCCGGTACCCAACTCAGCGGTTCAGGAGAAAGCTTCGGACCAGCACCACGATGTGTCCGGAGAACGACAAGAGCCCGCCAGCCGAAGCTGACGGGCTCTCACATTGGTGGGCCGAGAAGGATTTGAACCTTCGAAGTCTACGACGGCAGGTTTACAGCCTGCTCCCTTTGGCCGCTCGGGCACCGACCCTCAATTGGTCCCTGCTCATCGGCTGAAACCGACGAACAAGGCTTTTGCAGCGTACCCATCGCGTCGGGAATCCGACAACCGGTAATCTCGGGGGATGGGAAGTTTTGACGTTGTGTCCGAAGTCGATGACCAAGAGGTGAAAAACGCGGTCGATCAGGCCCAGCGCGAGATCGCTCAACGGTTCGATTTCAAGAACACCAACTCGTCAATCGAGCAGAACGACACGGCCATCACCATGGCCACCGTCTCCAACGATCGGCTTGACGCACTGCGCATCGTGCTCGAAGAAAAACTCGTCCGGCGCGGCGTCTCACTGAAGGGCGTCGACTACGCCAATGTTCAGGAGGCCTCTGGCAGCACCGTTCGCCAGGTCATGACCATCTCGTCCGGAATCAGCGCAGACAAGGCGAAGCTGATCAACAAGGCCATCAAGGAGAAAGGCCCGAAGGGCGTCTCCAGCTCAAGCCAGGGTGAGTCAATTCGCGTGCAAAGCAAGAAGCGCGATCACCTGCAAGAAGTGATGGCCATGCTGAAGGCCGAAGACATCGGCATTCCGCTGCAGTTCACCAACTTTCGCGACTGATCACCCCTCAGTCGCACCGCCGGCGGGTTCGGCCGAGGGAATCCCGAGCAAACCGTCCGGGGCGGACACGAGCGAACGTGCCACACGAGCGGAATCGACGTAGGGCGTGTCGAACGGCTGCTCGAGCATGAGCAGCCCTGCCTGAGTCGCTCGAACCTGCTCCACGACGAGCGCTCTGTCGGCTGCGGTGCCGGTCTGCGGATCGACGTTTTCGAGCGCTGCGAGCTCAACGGAGCGCAAGCGAGCGATCTCTCGGTCGACGCCGAAGCGGGCTCCCGATTCGAAGCCTGCACCCGGGTCACACGAAGAGAGCTGCTGGGCACCGTCGGGCAGTACAGACGTCGTGGCGACCATCTCGGCCGGCGCAGTGCTGACCCAGGTCAGGAGCACGTTGGCCAACTGTGCGGCATCGGCGCCACTGATCCCGGAGAACGTTGCATAGGTGCACAGCACTCCACCGCGGTCGGCGGTGACGAGCGAGGTCTGGACGAGTGCATTGCTCCCGGCATATGCGTCGGCGGGCGAGTTGTACGCCGCGAAGACCATGTACCAGAACGTACGGTCCCGTTGCTCCTGCGATGTAGTGATCGTGTCTGCAGCTGCGAGTACAGGCTCCCGAGAGAGAGCGAGCAACGCTGTCCCGGCGATGTCGACATCGCCTGATTCGGCGAATTCGGCGTAGGCCAACGGGGCGTTGGTGCGGTACTCAAGCACCGGCGGCAGGAACGCAGCTATGTCGATCCGGCGATCGGGATGCGCGGCAACGCCAAAGCTCGTCGTGCCGCTGACGCGTCGGCTCTCGGCTACGGCGACTGCCTCAATCAGCGCGCTGGCATCGAGCGCTGCCGGGTCGAGCCGCGCTACCCATCCGGTTTCCTGATCGACGGTCGCCAGTGCCATTGCTTCCATCACGGCGCTCTCGACGGCACCGGGCCGAAGGTCGTTATTGGCAATGATCGATGAGGTTTCGGGCGAGTAATACGCCGGTGTCCAGTTGGCCACCAGCTCATGGAGCACGGGTGTATCGATTGGACCCTTGGCCAGCGCAAGCGAACGCCACATCGGCAGATCAGCTGCCCAATCGCCGAGCAGGTGATCGGCCATCGAGACCCCATACGCCGCGCTGGCCTGGCGTTCCATCACGAGTGGTTCAGCACGCTCGGTCTGGGCAGCTTCGCCGTCGAGCTGATCTTCGTCTTGCGGGAAGAGGTAGGGGCGGCCGTACACAACTGCTCCCGCGATGATGCTGGCAAGCACGAGCAACGTGAAGAACAAGGCGATTCCGCCGCCGCCCGACTGCCGCTTTTTCTGCTGCTTCTGCTGCCGCTTCTGCTTGCGCGACTTGGCCGGCTCTGGAACGTGGGTCGGTCGTGCGGCGACCTGCGGCGTTTTGGCCAGCGTCGGCTGATGTGCCGGCAATGTTGGAGTGGGAATCTGCGGCGCAAAGACGCCGGAGACCACGGTCGTCGGAGTCGACTCCGAGCTCATCGGGTCGGTCGGCAGACCGGGAATCGAGTGAGACAGCGCAATCACCGGTTCAAGATCTGGCTCCAGAGCCAAAGCCGGCGGTAGTGGTGATGCCTCGCTCGGCGTTGCGGACGCGGGCATGGGGTCGATCGACGGTGTCCGGCCGCTCGGCGTGAGGTCCGGCATGTCAAGCGGGGCAATCTTCAGCTCGAACCGTTCGAGCATGGACCGTTCGGCAGTGGGCGCCGTCGATAGTTCCAGCTCGGACAGCTCCGGTTCAGACGACTCCGGTTCGGACGTCGTGGGTGCGCCCGCAAAGGACTCAATTTCGTTCAGGTCGAGATGGAGTTCGCCAGATATCGGCGCAATGCCAAAGTCGAGCAGGGGCATCGTGAACGGCAGGAGGTCCGGGTCGACGACGTCCTGCGAGGCCGGGCCAGGAGGCGATACAACCGCGGCCTCAGGTGCGGCTGCTCCGAGGGCGTTGTGGGGCAAACCGGTACGAACCACCGACTCCGATGACAGCACCGGAGGTCCACCGTCATGCTCAGACTCCGAACTCATGCCCGATCTATCGGCAAGTGGGTGCGCGCACTTGAGACTTCCCGAACACTTCCCGAGAGCCGGGGCACGACGCCGGACGCGAGGCGTCAGTCGGTCGACGCTGCAGCTTTCGCCTGGAGTTCGTCAACAATCGAACTGTCGGCGAGCGTGGTGGTGTCACCGATGTTGCGGCCTTCGGCCACATCACGAAGCAGCCGGCGCATGATTTTGCCCGAACGAGTCTTTGGCAGGTCAGGTGTGATGTAGACCTGCTTCGGCTTAGCAATCGCTCCGATCTCACCGGCCACATGATTCCGGAGTTCCTGCTCGTCGGCGTACTGTCCCTCACGCAGAATCACGTACGCGATGACCGCCTGTCCAGTCGTGGCATCGGAAGCGCCGACCACCGCCGCCTCGGCCACGGCCGGGTGCGACACGAGCGCCGACTCGACTTCGGTCGTCGAGATGCGGTGCCCGGACACGTTCATGACGTCGTCGACGCGTCCGAGGAGCCAGAGGTATCCGTCGTCGTCAAGCTTGGCGCCGTCCCCGGCGAAGTAGCGACCTGCGAAGCGTGACCAGTACGTCTCCTGATATCGCTCGGCATCACCCCAGATACCGCGGAGCATGCCGGGCCACGGACGCGTGAGCGTCAGGTAGCCGCCGCCCACGGAAACGGTGTTGGCGTCGTCGTCGACGAGCGCGGCCGACACGCCCGGCAGCGCGAACGTCGCGGAGCCCGGCTTGGTCGTCGTCGCCCCAGGCAGCGGGCTGATCATGATGCCGCCCGTCTCGGTCTGCCACCAAGTGTCGACAATCGGGCAGCGTCCGCCACCGATCGTTTCGTGATACCAGATCCATGCTTCGGGGTTGATCGGCTCACCGACGGTTCCGAGCAGCCGCAGTGACGACAGGTCGTGCTGCGCCGGTTCCTGGTCGCCCCACTTCATGAAGGTCCGGATCGCGGTGGGTGCCGTGTAGAAAATTGTGACGCCGTACTTCTCGATGATCTCCCAAAAGCGGTCATTGCCCGGGTAGTTGGGGACGCCTTCATACATCACCTGAGTGCACCCGTTCGACAGTGGCCCGTACACGACGTAGCTGTGGCCGGTGATCCAGCCGACATCTGCCGTGCACCAAAACACATCGGTCTCGGGCTGAAGGTCAAACACGTACTTGTGCGTGTAGGTGACCTGGGTGAGGTACCCGCCGGTGGTGTGCATGATGCCCTTGGGCTTGCCGGTCGTGCCCGAGGTGTAGAGGAGGAAGAGGAGGTGTTCGGCTTCCATTGGTTCGGCGGGGCAGTCAGTGGACGCCCCATCGAGGAGGTCGTGATACCAGTGGTCACGGCCTGCAATCATGTCGACGTCGTTGCCGCCGCGCTTGACGACCACGACATGCTCGATTGTCGGCGTCGATTCGCACGCCTCGTCGGCAGCGGGCTTCAGCGGGAAGACCTCCCCGCGCCGGTAGCCGCCGTCGGCGGTGATCAAGACCTTGGCTTCGGCATCGTTGATGCGGTCGCTGAGTGACTGGCTCGAGAAGCCACCGAAGACAACGCTGTGTGCCGCGCCGATGCGGGCGCACGCGAGCATCGCGACGGCTGCCTCCGGAATCATCGGGAGGTAGATGTTGACCCGGTCGCCCTTCTGGACGCCGAGGTCCTTCAGCGCATTGGAAAATTGGCTGACCTCGTCGAGCAGGTCCTGATACGTCATCGTACGCGTGTCGCCGGGCTCGCCTTCCCAGTGAATGGCGACCCTCTCACCGTTGCCAGCATTGACGTGCCGGTCAAGGCAGTTGTGGGCCACGTTGAGGGTGCCGCCCTCAAACCACTTGGCGTAGGGCAACTGCCAGTCGAGCACGGTATCCCATGGCTCGAACCATTCGACGAGTTCGCTCGCCTGACGGGCCCAAAACGCTTCGTCGTCGGCTTTGGCTTCTTCGTACAGTTCGGTGCCGGTAACCAACGAGGCGGCCTTGAAAGCATCAGACGGCGGAAACGTCCGGTTCTCCGAAGCCAGTGCGTCGATGGTGTCGTGCTGCTCGTCACTCATGCAGCTGATCGTAGATCAGACAGGTCAGCCGCCAAAGTGCCAGCGAGCCCCCACTGCACAGAACGTCGACACCGCGGTGGTCGACGCAGTCGCAAATCGCCTCAGCTCAGGCCCGCCGCTCGGCGACCCACTCTGCTACGAGGAACGATCCGAGACCTGACGGGTCGAGAAGCGCTTCGGATTCGCTGACTCGGCTGCGCATCTTCATTGCCTCGAGCCCAGGCCGGGCGGCCTGCTCTTGCCAGATCCGTTTGCCCTCGTCAACGAGCTCTTCGATCCCCCACCGCTGGAGGAATTGCGCCTGCGAGCGGAGCGCATCGGGTTCGGGCAGTTGATCGAATGGGATATCGGTCGTGATGTCCTGGCTGCCGGGCTTGCTGAGATAGTGCTCACCACGCTCGTTGCCACGGTACGTCCGCAGCCAGTCACGCCAGGGCCGCTGAGCGAGCTCGGCGGTCAGCGGAACGCCATAGTCGATGGCGAGGACCGTGCCGTTGCGAACGAGTCGCCGCGCAGCTTGGACCCACTCACGCGCCTGCTCGATCAATGGGACACGGGCACCGAGCATCGCAGTCGCCAGGAGCTGGGCAGGCATCGGATCGAACGGGGCCGAGAGTGTTTCCGTTCGTCGACCCGCGGCATCACGGTCGATGTACGCCTCGCGCCAACCGTTGTCAAAGACGGCCAGGCGGAATGGGAGGTTGTCGAGCAGCTCATTCGCGATGATCACACCGTCGAAAGGTTGGGTCGGCATTGTCGCTGTGGATTCGATTTCTGCAGGGTGCCGAGCGCGCTGACCGGCCGACAGCTCGACAGCAATAAACCGCATCGCATCGGAGCAGAGCGGCCGCGCGGCCGCGATGGAACGGGCCAATGTGCCGGGCCCCGCGCCAACGTCGACCACCGTGAAATCGGCGGGTTCGCCGATGCGCTTCCAGACGGCGTCGAGGTAGTTGGCCACGACCGCGCCGAAGAGCGGCCCGACCTCGGGCGACGTCAGGAAGTCTCCGCGGCGACCGGCATGGCCTCCGTTCGGCTTGGTGTAGAACCCAGCCTCGCCATACAGGGCGTCTCGCATGAACTCGTCGAAAGGAACCACTCGTCCGATTCTTCCCGAAAAGCGATCGAGATCGGCCGCCGTGAGCCGAATCCGTCCAGATTTTGGAGCGCGCCGGCAGCGCAGCGCCCCTGTGGGGCAAGCTGTCGGTGTGAGATGCCTGCGGAAAGTCGGATTGGGGAGTGCGGTCATCGTGCTGTTAGGCGCCTGTGGGGTCGACCCTGCGAGTGATGCAGCGGTTCCCGGCGCACCGCCAGGAGGCGATCCGCGTCCCTCCATTTCGACCGTTGTGGACCCGACGCCATCGACGACCACGAATTCGACGACCACGAATTCGACGACCACACAATCGACGACCACACAATCGACCACGGAAGCGGTCGAGTCCACGGTGCCCGCAACAACGTTGGTCGAGTCGACAACGACGGTCGCACCCGGTACCACGACGCCGTCGACGACTGAGCCGGCTCCGACCACGACCGAACTCGTCTACGTCGACGAGCCTGCCGAAGGCGTCCTCCAGTTCGGCGACAAAGGACCCCGTTCGCAGCAGTTGCAGGCCGACTTGATCACGCTCGGGTACTTGCCCGCCGGCGCCGATGACGGGTTGTTCGGTCCGGGTACCGCTGGCGGTGTGCGGCGATTTCAAGAAGTCAGCGAACTGGTCATCGACGGCGTCGCCGGACCGGTCACCCTCGTCGCCGTGGCAAGCGCTATCGAAGCGCTCAGCGCCGACGCCTGACGTTCCCGCGTTCTGGGCCGTCCCGGTGTTTTGTGTGAGCAGAAGCGGGCAACGACGCCGCAATGGCTCACACAAAAACGGGGCGTCCGATTTGTGTCAGCTGCCCACTGTTCAGTGGATGTGCGGGGTCAGCCGCCGGCGTCGACGACAACGACCAATTCGGTGGTCCCCGTGAGGTCTTCGAGGTCGCCGAAGTTGGCAACCGACTGCGGGTACACACCGACGACAAGCGTGCCGACAAGTGTGAGGCCGAGGGCTGCCATGATCGGGCTGGGTGTGTTGATCGGGCTCGTGTCGCCGTCAGGAGCTTCGTCCATCCAGACGGTGCGGAGCACTTTCATGTAATACGCCGCCGAGATGACCGTGTTCACTGCAGCGATCGAGGCCAGCACGTACGCCCAGCTGCTTTGAGCGTCAAGCACCGCCTTGAAGGCGTTGAACTTGGCGAACCAGCCGCCAAGCGGTGGGATGCCAGCAAGCGAGGCGAAGAACACCGTGACCAGCACAGCCATGCCAGGGGCGTATCCGAAGAGACCGCCAAAGCTGGAAATCTCACCGCTGCGAGTCTTGCGGCTGATCGCGATCACGGTGGCGAACGCACCGAGGTTCATGAAGCCATAAACAAGCAGGTAGACCACCACGGCGTTGAGGGCGGAACCCGACGCATTGGCCTCACCAGCAAACGCCAGCGGCATCAGGATGAATCCACCCTGGCTGACCGAGGAATACGCGAGCATGCGGACGATGTTGGTCTGACGCAGTGCGAGCACGTTGCCGACCGTCATCGTCAGTGCTGCAAGGACCCAGATGAACGGCTGGTACACGTCCGCGGCATTCGGGAAGGCCAAGTAGATGATCGTCACGAGTGCAACGAAGCCAGCGGCTTTCGAAGCCACCGACAGGAACGCCGTGACCGGAGTCGGCGCACCTTCATAGGTGTCAGGTGCCCACGTATGGAACGGGACCGCCGAGATCTTGAAGGCGAATCCGGAGATGATGAACACCACCCCGACGACTTCGATTCCGCTCAGGCTGCCGTCGACCAGCGTGGCACCGATCTCGGTGAGCAGCGTTGAGTTGGTGGCGCCGAACAACAGGCTCATGCCATACAACATGATCGCCGAGGCGAACACGCCGAGCAGGTAGTACTTCATGCCCGCTTCGTTTGACTTGGCGCTGCGCTTGTTCCATGCAGCCAGCATGTACGCCGGAATAGACAGCAGTTCGAGTGCCACAAAGATCGAGACAAAGTCACGCGATGAGGTCATCATCACCATGCCGAGCACCGAGCACAGCATGAGAACGTAGAACTCGCCCTGGTAGTAGCCGCCCTCTTCGAGTTCGGTCTGACTCATCAAGATCACCACATAGGCGACCAACAAGAAGAACCCTTTGAGGACAAGCGCGTACTCGTCGATCACATAGCGACCGCCGAACATCGACCGCGAGTCGTCACCGATCACGAACAGCGTGACGACCGGGACGAGCGCCCCGAGCATGACGAAGCCCGTGAGTGTGGCGAGCATCCATTTCTTCGAATCGGCGAGGCTGAGATCGAGCAGCAAAATGATGTTGATGCCGAGTACGAGCACGAGCTCGGGCGCGACGGCATGCCAATCGATCGTTGGCGCGATCCAGTCGGTCGCTTGGGCGAACAGGGAGGCGAGCATCAACCCAGTGACTTCCCGAGGGTTTGAACCATCTGTGTGACCGCAGGGTCCATCACCTTGAACATCAGTTGCGGATACACACCAAAGACGACGATGGCGATGAGGAACGGCGTCCAGGCCATCCACTCGGTGGGCTGCACGTCGAGGATCTCGGAGTCGTGATCTTCGTCAGCGTGCTCACCGGCTCCGGCGCTCAGGCTGTGTGCTGCACCACCGGAAAACTCGGCGGGCGGCTGGCCAAAGGCAGTGCGCTGGTAGAGCCAGAGCAGGTAGGCCGCGGCGAGCACGGTGCCGATAGCAGCGATGACCATGCAGACCCTGAAGAGCACTTCGTTCAGACCGAAGCCTGGCTGGTACGCCGAGAGAATGGCGGGGAATTCGCCCCAGAAGCCGGCAAGACCGGGCAAGCCGAGCGAAGCCATCGACGCAAAGCCGAGGATCCAGCCCATCTTCGGCATCTGGATGAGCATGCCACCGAGGCGACTGATTTCGAGCGTGTGGAAACGGTGTTTGACCGACCCAGCAACGAAGAAGAGCATGCCCGTAATCAAACCGTGAGCAACCATGCCGAACAGTGCAGCGTTAATGCCGAACTCAGTGAGCGTCGAGATGCCGAGCATCACGTAGCCCATGTGAGCAACCGAGGAGAAGGCGATCAGGCGCTTCATGTCGGTTTGTGCCAGGCACCCGAGGGCGCCGTAGATGATGCCGATGACGGCGAGAATTGCAATGGCCGGGGCCCACGCCTTCGCGCCTTCGGGCAGCATCGGGATGGCGATCCGGACAAAGCCATAGGTTCCCAACTTCAGCAAGATCGCAGCCAGGATGACCGAGCCCTGCGTGGGTGCCTGGGTGTGCGCGTCAGGCAGCCAAGTATGGAACGGGAACATCGGCACCTTGACGGCGAACCCGAGGAACATGCCCGCGAAGATCCAGATCTGCACGTCGCGGTCGACGCTTGCGCCCATCTCAATGAGGTACGCGAATCCGAAGCTCTCGCCGCCGGTCTGGAAGAAGAGAGCGAGGAAGGCAACGAGCATAAATGCCGAGCCAAACATCGTGTAGAGGAAGAACTTCAGCGAGGCGTACTGGCGATCTTCGCCGCCCCAGACGCCGATCATGAAGTACATCGGGAGCAGAACGACTTCGAAGAAGACGAAGAACAGGATGAGATCCTGGCTGATGAACGTGCCGGCCATACCGGTCTGCAGCACGAGCATCAAGATGTAGAACGCCTTGGGGTTGCCTGCGTCAGGCATGTTGTCCCAGGTGTAGATCATCACGAGGAACGTGACGCACATCGACAGGAAGTACAGCGGGAGGCTGATGCCGTCGAGGCCGATTGTGTAACCGGATCGGATCACCTCGATCCACTCGGCGTCGACAGCGAACTGCAGCTTCTCGCTCTGTGAGTAGTCGAACTGTGTGAGCGTGTAGATGCCCACGAGTAGCGTTGCACCCGCAGTGGCGATGCCGACGCTCTTGACGCCGGACTCGTCGTCCTTGGGCCAGAGCATCATCACCAGCACACCGACGAGCGGCAGGAAGGTGCCGAGCGTCAGCAGGAAGTTTTGATCTGTCAGTGTTTCCATGATTCTGTTTCTCTCAGCTCACGTTGAGGATGACGAGGACGATGGCGCCAACAGCGGCGGCACCAAAGAGGAGCGATGCGTAATGGTTGACTCGGCCCGACTGGATGGGCTGGAGGCTGTGGCCGGTCTCTGAAGCAATGGTGCCCGATGCATTGACTGCACCGTCGACGAGCTTCTGGTCGATGTTTTTGTAGACGAATTCACCGGCGCGTTTGCCGCCAGCTCCGACGCCATCGACAGCTGCGTCGATCACGTTCTGGTTGAACCAGTAGGTGGCCTTGGCGAGCGGTCGAGACACGAAGTAGACGAAGACGTTCTGGTACAGCGCATCGAAGTAGTACTTGTTCTTGAGGAACAGATAGCCACCACGAGCAACGCGGGAACGCTCGGTCAGGCCGACCAACTTCGGATGCTTGTTCTTGTAGAAGGCAATACAGAACCCGATCGCAGCGGCGTAGCCAATGGCAACGACACCGAGTGACAGCAAGATTTTGCTGAGCGTCGGAACGGCATGCGACACAGCCGGGAAGTAGCAGACAGTGCCGACTTCCGGCGTCGAGCGACCACAGCCTTCTTTCTTGTCACCGGCGGCAGGCACGAAGCTCGCTGCCGTATCACCAGTGGCAGTCACGAATCCGGGCTCAAGCAACTGCACCGATTCGCCTGCATGACCAGCGGCAATATCGAGGGAGACAGCTTGGGCCCGAGGCTCGACGTACTCCTTGATGAGCTCGACACCTTCACCGAGGTTGAGCCCCAGGGCGTCACCGGCGAGCGGCGTGGGGTTGGCGAAGCCAGAGGTGAGTGCCAGGACGGCCAGAACAACAATCGGAACCAAGATGAGCTTGCCGGACTCGCGCGGACCGTGATCGGCGTGATCATCACCGTGATCACCGTGATCACCGTGATCACCGTGATCACCGTGATCACCGTGATCGTCGCCGTGTGCTGCGGCTGCGCCGAGCGACTTCGGCGCCGCACCAGCAGTGACGAGTTCGCGGTCGATCGTGGCGGCGGTGACAAGCGTTTCGCGGTGCTCGGTGGCGTATCCGTGTTCGGCGTCGTGGTGGATGCCAGCAGCTGCGCCCCGTGGGTCACCAAAGAAGGTGAGGTAGGTCGCACGGGTCATGTACATCGCTGTGAGCGCTGCACCGAACAGGCCAACCCAGAACAGGAACGTGTAGCCAGCGTCGCCGACGTTGTCGATGATCTCGTCTTTCGACCAGAACCCGGCGAACGGGATGACACCGGTGAGGGCGAGCGTGGAGACACACCATGCACCGAATGTGATCGGCATGAACTTGCGCAAGCCACCCATGTCCTTCTTCATATCGAAGGAGTGGTGCGAGCCGGAGTGGCTGATCGAGCCGGCTGCCAGGAACAGGCAGCACTTGAAGAATGCGTGCGTGAACACGTGGAAGACGGCCGGCAGCCAGGCGCCCGTGCCGAGGCCGAGCATCATGTAACCGAGCTGACTGACCGTTGAGTAGGCCAACACCTTCTTGATGTCGTCCTGTACGAAGGCGAGCAGTGCCGCGATGACGATCGTGATGCCGCCGATGATGGCAATGAAGCTCAACCCGCCATTGCCGATATTGAAGCCTTCCCAGAAGACCGGGTAGATGCGGGCAACGAGGAAGACGCCAGCGACGACCATGGTTGACGAGTGGAGCAGCGACGAAACCGGGGTCGGGCCGGCCATGGCGTCAGGCAGCCACGTATGAAATGGGAATTGACCGGACTTGCCAATTGCGGCGATGAAAAGAGTGACCGACGCCATCAACAGCGTCCAACTGGACCCGTCGCCTGAGAGCGCCCACGCCTGGATGGCTCGAATGTCAAAGCCGTTCGTGCCGAGGTTGTCGATTGCCCACTGGTTGGAACCGAAGAACAGGATCGCCGTACCGATGAGGAGGCCGACGTCGCCCACGCGCACGGTAAAGAACGCCTTGAGTGCCGAGTGGCTGTTGTAGGCGTCTTCCCACCAGTGCCCGATCAGCATGAACGAGCAGAGGCCCATGATCTCCCAGCCCAAGATGAGCTGGACCATGTTCGACGCCATGACCATGACGAGCATGCCGCTCGAGAACAGCGTCAATGCTGCAAAGAAGTGCGTGTAGCGACGATCGCCACGGACGTAGTCGAGGCTGAAGATCTGCACCAGGAACGAGATGAATGCAACAAGCCAAAGCAGCAGGATCGACAGGCCGTCGATGTGCGAGCCGATGCCGAATTCGAGGCCCGAGTTTTGCCACCACACCCATTGGCTGACAACGGGGTCGATGAAGGGTTTGACTTCGGCACCTTCGGCTGCACGCAGGGCGCCGCGGATGCCGTTAAACGCTCCCTGCGCTGCTTCACCGCCGTGGTCAGCAGAGTCGGTTCGCTGCATCCACTGGATGCCAGCGCCGGTGGCGATGACGAGTGATGCACCGATCGACACGAGGCCGAACTCGGCGCCCTTGAACGGCATCTTTTTGCCAAATGCGATGATCAGCGCGAACGCAACCGCCGGGATCAGGGCGATGAGCCAAGCGTTCTCCATGAACCAGCCGGAGCTGAGTTCGAGTGCCTTGTATGTTTCTTCTGCGGCGAGCACGTCAGCCCTTCATTTCCGAAAGTTCGTCGAGGGCGATCGACTTGCGGTTGCGGTAGATCATCAACACCATGGCGAGGCCAACGCCGACTTCGGCTGCGGCAATCGCGATGATGTAGAGGGCAAACACTTGCCCCTCCTGATTGTTGTTCATCAGAGCGAACGCCACGAGGTTCAAGCTGACAGCGTTGAGGATCAGCTCAATCGACATCAGCACCATCACGGCGTTGCGGCGGGCGATGACGCCGAACACGCCGATACAGAACAGCACGGCGGCGAGCAGGAGGAAGTTGACAGCAAGCATGCGGCCCTCAGTCTTTCCGGGCCAGAACGATGGCGCCGATGGCAGCCGCGAGCAGGACGAACGAGATGGCGAGGAATGGCACCAAGAATGGCGACAGCACATGATCGGAAATGCCCTCGGTCAAGAACGGCGTCCGTTCGCCGATGACGGTGTCTTCGTACGTGTCGACGATGACGTAGGCCATGAGGCCGAAAAGCAAGAGTGCGACAGGGATGCCCAGCTGCCAGCCCTTGTTATTGAGGCCTTCTTCCTTGCCGATCTGGGCGCGGGTCAGCATGATGCCGAACAGGAACAGGACCATCACGGCCCCGATGTAGACCATGACCTGGGACACGGCGACAAACTCGGCGCCAGCCAAGATGTACTGCGCTGCGACGCCGGCGAGCACCACCACGAGGTACAGCGCGGCGTGCACGACGTTCTTCGTGGTGACGACGCTGAACGCGGCGAAGATCATGACCGTGGCGATGATGCCAAAGGCGATGTTCATCGCGACGTTGACCGAACCATTCATGTCGGCCTGGGCGAGCAGGGACTCGAGCATTACTTACCGGCTCCGACTTCGAGCTCGGGTGCCTCGGGCACGGTTTCCATCCACTCGCCGAGCTTGGCCTTGTCATGGAGGAGGTCGGCAATCTTCGGCTCGGAGTACTCGTACTCGGGGCTCCAGAAAAGGGCATCGAACGGGCACACGTCAACGCAAATGCCGCAATACATGCACAGTGCGTAGTCGATGTCAAACCGGTCGATGTGGTTGACCTGGCGCGGCTGGCCACCGGCGCGACGCGGCGGAGCAAGCTGCTTGTGGCCTTCGATATAGATGCACCAGTCGGGGCAGCTCCGCGAACACAACATGCACGCGGTGCAGTTGTCTTCGTGCAACGCAATGACGCCACGCGCACGAACGGGCGGAGCCTCCTTTTCGTGCGGGTACTGAACGGTGTCGGCACCGTTCTTGAGTGTCTTGCCGAGGATCCCGGCGGTGACGCCGAGCCCCTTGAGTAGTCCAGGAACCTTGGGCATCAGAAGACAACCTTCAGGATTGCGGTCACAGCGGTGTTGGCCAGTGCGAGCGGGATAAGAACTTTCCAGGCAAACGTCTGGAGTTGGTCCTCACGGAAACGGGGATAGCTGAAACGCACCCACATGATGACGCCAACGAGGGCGAACATCTTGGTGAACATAATCAGGGGGCCGACGAAGTTCATCCACCAGGCGACATCAGAGATGCCTTCCCAGCCGAACCACGTGAATGGGACGCCCCAGCCGCCCAGGAAGAGCACTGAGGCAATAAAACCAAACACACCGGCAGTGGCGAACTCGGCGATGAAGAAGATCAGGAAGCGGAAGCCCGAGTACTCGGTCATGTAACCAGACACGAGTTCGGACTCAGCAATCGGCATGTCGAACGGACTCTGCGTCAGCTCGGCCTGCACGGCGATCATGAAGATCAAGAAGCCGATGAACTGCGTGATGACAAACGGGTTGCCGATCCAGCCGACGCCGAAGATCTCGCCGGTGTTCTGCACTTCGACAATCCGGTTGAGGTTCATCGAGCCGGCCTGAATGACCACACCGAGGGTGGCGAGCACCATGGGAAGTTCGTAGGCAATGAGCTGACCGCCGGCACGGAGGCCACCGAGCAGCGAATACTTGTTGGCCGACGACCAACCAGCGATCAGGATGCCGAGCACGCTGACCGAGGCAACGGCGAGTGCGTAGAACACGCCAGTCTCGAAGTTCGTGAAGTACGCCTGCGGGCCGAACGGTACAACGACAACCAACAGGAAGGTCGACAGCAGGACGATGAGCGGCGCCATCTTGTAGATGCGCACGTCGGCGTTGTCGGGCGCGAGGTCTTCCTTCTGCATCCACTTGCCCACTTCGGCGAGTAGCTGCATCGACCCGTACGGCCCAGCTTCCATTGGCCCGAGCCGACTTTGCATGAACGACATCATCTTGAAGAGGAAGATGTACACGATGCCGCCGGCAGGCAGCAGTACGGCGACAAGGCCACCGACGACGCGCAAAATCGACATGAGCCAGTAGGGGATATTCCATTCCGGATACCAGTCCGGGAATTCAGCAGCGAGTTGGGCGAACATCAGCGATCGATGTCTCCGAGAATGAAATAGAGCGAGGCGAGGATCGTGATGATGTCAGGGACGTACACGCCCTTGAGCGCCCACGGCACGATCGAGATGTTGTTGAAGCTCGCCGAACGGATCTTGACGCGGAACGGCCCGAGGTCGCCCTTCGAGACGATGTAGTAGCCCATTTCGCCAAGCGGATTTTCGGTGGCAACCCAGGCTTCGCCTTCGGGCACCTTGATAATGCGCGGCACCTTGGTCATGACCGGGCCGGCCGGGATCTGATCGAGCAGCTGGCCGACGATCTTGCAGGACTCGCGCGTCTCTTGGAGGCGAATCCAGCAGCGTGCCCACGAGTCGCCGTCGGGATGCGTCCAGACCTTCCAGTCAGCGAGGTGGTAGCTGAGCGGCAGGTCTTGGTCGCGGCGGAGGTCCCAGTCGATGCCGGACGCACGAGCGTTGGCACCGGACAGGCCGTAGTCCTTCGCGATGTCGGCCGGGATCACACCGATGCCGCGCATGCGGCTTTGGAAGATCTCGTTGCCGAACAGCAGGTCGTCGATCGTGTCGCAGAACTCTTCGAGCTTCTTGACAGCGCCTTTGGTCTCTTGGATCCAGCCCTTGGGCAGATCGTCCTTGAGACCGCCGATGCGGTCGAAGTTCGGGTGGAAACGACCGCCGGTGGCGCCCTCGATCAGGTTCAAGATGTACTCACGGTCACGGAACGCCAGGAACACCGGGGTGATGGCGCCCATTTGCACACCGAGGTCGCCGAGAAACAACGAGACGTTCGCGATACGCGACAGCTCGAACAGGATCGTGCGGATGACTTGGGCGCGGGGCGGTGCCTCGATCTCCATCAGCTTCTCGGCAGCGAGAATGAACGGCACCTCGTTGGCAAAGCTGCCCAGCCAGTCAATGCGGTTGACGAGCGACGTGATCTGGGGGTACGTGCGAACTTCAGTGAGCTTCTCGTAGCCACGGTGCATGTACCCAGCAACCGGCTCGGCCCAGACAACCTGCTCGCCGTCGAGGCGGGCAATAATGCGCAGCGTGCCGTGCGTGGCCGGATGCTGCGGACCGATGTTGAGGGTCATGCCCTCGGTCTCGAGCTCGACGTTCAGACGAGCATCGGCAGCCTGGCTTGCGATGTAACTGAGCTGCTGGCGATCGGTCAACGTCATGAATCAACTCCGTCTTCGGTGGTCACGGCGGGGGCCTCGTCGGCGGCGGGCGTTTCTGCTGCTGGAGCGTCGGCTGCTTCTTCAAAATCAGGCATTGGCTCGACATCGACGATGCCTGGCCATGGCTTCACCATACGGGCCAGGAGCGGGAAATCCTTCTTGAGCGGATGGCCCTCGAAATCGCCCGGCAAGTACATATTGCGGAGGTCGGGGTGGTTGTTGAAACCGATGCCGAACATCTCGTGACATTCGCGCTCGTGCCAGTTGGCCCCAGCAAAGAGGTGGCTCCAGGAATCGACGATCAGGTTGTCGTCAGCGACGTCGGCCTTAATAGTCACACCTACGTGGCGATCGATGTCGGTCAAGCGAGCAAACACCTGCATGCGGGTCTCGCCGCCGGTGTAGCCCTGCTTGATCGTCATGTCGATCTTTTTCGGCTCGTCGTCAGGGTCGTTCTGACCGTTGCCGTACGGCGACGGCATCCAGTCGATTGCCGACAAGAAGCAAAAGTACGTGAACCCAGCGGCCTTGAGTGCCCGGCCCGTGGCGAGCCAGCTTTCGGCTCTCACGCGAACCCAGAGGTCGTCGTTCGGCTTGAGCAGCGTATCGATCAACGCGTCGCCGATGTCGTTGCGCAGCGTGTCGACGATGCCTTCGCGGAGGCCGTCGCCCGGCAAGGCGGCGGGGGCCGTGTCGCCTTCTGGGGTCTGGGGGTCGTCACTCAATTGGGCCACCGCCCACCACGATTGGTTCCGGGTGCACGGACGCAACCTCGGGCATGGGGTCGTCGGAATTGCGGTGCGTACTGCTGATCAGCTCGCCGTCACGGTCGACTTGGCCAGCTGCCATCGCCCGGGTGCGCTGGAGCGTGGTGAACTCGTCGCCGCGCCACTTAGCAGCCATGTCTTCATTCTTGATTCGCTGCTGCAGGAGCACGATACCTTCGAGCAGCGCTTCGGGACGCGGCGGGCAGCCGGGGACGTACACGTCGATTGGGATGATCTGATCGACACCCTTGGTGACGGAGTAGCTGTCCCAGTACGGGCCGCCGCAGTTGGCACAGGAACCCATCGAGATGGCGTACTTCGGCTCCGGCATCTGTTCCCAGAGGCGCTTCACAGCGGGGGCCATTTTGTCGGTCACCGTGCCGGACACACAGACAAAGTCGGCTTGACGGGGCGATGCGGGCAGCGGGATGACGCCGAGCCGCATGACGTCGTAACGCGGTGAGCCGAAGGCTGCACCCATTTCGATGGCGCAGCAGGCAAGCCCCCACTGGTACACCCAGAGGGAGTACGAGCGGCTCAGGTTGAAGAGCTTGGTGAGTGGTGCCGGCAGACGGCCCTTGTCAACGAGACCCATGTCAAATCGTCTTTCTCTGCGTGTTCGGGCGAGTGTGGCAGTTCGTGAGGATCAAACCCATCGAAGGAGTCCTCGCTTCCAGGCATAGACGAGCCCATCGAGCAGGAGCACGATGAACGCCAGCATGGCGATGAGCCCGAACGTGCCGTATCGCTCGCTGGAAGCAGCCCACGGGAACAGGAACACGGCTTCAACATCGAAGATGACGAAGAGTAGTGCGAACACGTAGTAGCGAATCTGGCTCTGGGACCAGCCCATACCGACCGGATCGACGCCTGATTCATAGGCGATGCCCTTGTCGTAGTTGGGCTTGGACGGGCGAATGGCCGCGGCAAGGCCGAGCAACAGCCCGCCAACGGCGAGCGCTGCGGTTCCGAACCAAACAACGTTGAGGTAATCGCGAAGAAAGAGCGACATGCGGGCCCGAAGATATCAGGGCTTGTGAATCCCTTCCCAACCTCAGCGTCAGGTATTCCCGCCATTCGTCACGTTGTCTTCTTGTTCAGCCATCACCATTGGGCCGCGAAGTCGTGCCTGCGCCCCTCCAGACCAGGCCGAAACCGCAGGAGCCAGGCCCGATTTTCATGAGCGCTCGGCCGTTCGAAGTTGAGTCGCCCGCTGCTCGCTCCCAGGCGAGGCGGCTCTTGCCGACTCCGGCCGAAACTGTCAGCAGGCAAGTGCGGCTGGCGGGGAACGTGCGATTCGAGCCCTACCGCGACTCGAGGGCGATGCGCTTCTTGGTTGCAGCCCAGGAACAGATCGGGCAGCTCGTGAGGTCGTGGCGTTTCGCCGGACAGTGCTCGCGGCCAAAGTAGATGATCTGGAGATGACGGCGATCCCAGGTTTCTTCGGCGAAGACGGCCTTCAGGTCGCGCTCGGTCTTCTCGACATTCTTTCCGTCGCTCAACCCCCACCGGTCGGCCAGGCGGTGGATGTGTGTGTCGACCGGGAACGCCGGGAAACCGAATGCACCCGCCATGACGACGCCGGCCGTCTTGTGGCCGACGCCGGCAAGCCCTTCAAGGAAATCCCATTCGGGGATCAGTTCGCCGCCGGCGTCCAGGATCTGGTGCGCCATGGTCGACAGGTTTCGCGACTTGGTCGGCGCGAGACCGACCTGCTTGATGAACTCGAGGATCTCATCGGGCGAGAGACGCGCCATTTTTTCTGGCGTGTCGGCCACGTCGAACAGTGCCGGGGTAATCTCGTTGACCTTCTTGTCCGTGGTCTGCGCGGAGAGCGCAACCGCGACGAGCATGGTGTACGGGTTTCGGTGGTCGAGCGGCACCGGAGGGTTCGGATAAAGATCGTCGAGCATCTCGCCGATTCGGTCTGCCTTGTCCTGACGCTTCATCGTCCGGAACCTAGTGGGCCGCGGCGTTCGCAAGTCGTCCTGGTGTGACGTTCAGTGCACCTTGAAGCGGCCAGAGAGCCGCTTTGCGGCGTCGACAATCAACTGCTGGATGCGCTCTTTGTCACCTTCGGCAGGAAATCGGTAGCTCGGCGCGTTCACGAACAGCGCGCCTTCGTATTGCCCAGATGCGCCGCGGAACGGCACGTCGATCGCAGTGATTCCCTCACCAAGATCGTCGAACGACCAGAGCACCCCGTCAGCCGCGATCGACGCGATGCGACGGCGTAGCTCATCGACATCGGAAGGGGTTCGGTCGTTCACGCGCTCGAGCGGTTGAGCGAGATAGCTCTCGATTTCGTTGGCGGGAAGGTGAGCAAGCAGCGCGACGCCTGCGGGCACCGAGTGCATGGGGGCATAGAAACCGGTGCGATCCTTTACCTGCACTGCCTCCTCGGATTGCTCGACGTTGTCAGCCCAGTACACATTTCGGCCGGAGCGCACAACGAACCCGGTTGCCTCGCCGGTCGCTTCGGCGAGTTCGAGGAGGAACGGCCGGACGACGGCCGCCATGTTCGCGTCGTTGTTCGCGGCGTCGGCGAGCGCTGCCAGGCCTGCACCGAGCTCGTATTCGGTGCTCTTTGACCGCTGTTGCACCGCACCCTCGGCTTCGAGAGCCGACAGCAGCCGCGACACCGTCGACTTGGGAAGGTCGACCCGGTCAGCAATGTCGGTGACCCCTGCTGGGCCCAACGACAGCTCACGCAGCACTGAGAATGCCCGCTCGATTGATTGCACGCCTGCCATGTCATTCCTCCGAGAACAGGTGTAGCACCTCGATGGACTTCACAAACACTCTCACCACATTCGGCCGCCGTCAGTGCGCGGTGGCACGGTCGACAGTATCATCCCGCGCACGCCTCTCCCAGAGGGGTCTGGCGTACTGTTTCACGATGCGGTACAGTTCCGCATTGCGGAACAACGGCAACGGGGCCTCCCGTTCCGCCCACTCTCTGGAGATTGACAAATGAGCGATGACATCGACGCCACGAGCGATGACGAAGCGATCGACCTAGCGCTGTTGAGTGATGAAGACCTCACGCTGCAGATGCATGACGATCTCTATGACGGCATGAAGGAAGAGATCCACGAGGGAACGTTGATCCTGCTTGACCGTGGGTGGGCACCTGATCGCGTGTTGAATGATGCGCTTGTCGAAGGCATGCGCATCGTCGGCATTGACTTCCGTGATGGCATCCTCTTCGTCCCCGAGGTGCTCCTCGCCGCCAACGCAATGAAGGCCGGCATGGCGATTCTGCGGCCACTACTGGCCGAGACCGGTGCCGAATCAGTCGGCAAGGTCGTCATCGGCACCGTCAAGGGCGACATCCACGACATCGGTAAGAACCTCGTGGCGATGATGCTCGAGGGTGCAGGCTTCGAAGTGATCGACCTCGGGATCAACACCGACGTCGACCAGTTCATCGCTGCACTCGACGAGCACAAGCCCGACATTTTGGGCATGTCAGCGCTCCTCACCACCACGATGCCGTACATGAAGGTCGTCATCGACACACTCATTGAGAAGGGTCGCCGCCATGACCAGATCATCCTCGTTGGCGGCGCACCGCTGAACGAGGAGTTCGGCGATGCAATCGGCGCCGACGCCTACTGCCGCGACGCAGCGGTGGCATCCGAGCAGGCAAAAGCACTCGTGACCGCACGGCGGGGCAACCCCGAGCCCGCTGGCCCATCGGTCCGCGCCTAGCGTGCAACCCCGTGTGCTGGTCATCGCCTGCGGGGCGTTGGCCCGGGAGTTGCTGGCCATCACCGAGCTCAATGGCTTGACCAACGTGACCGTCGAGTGTCTTCCGGCGTCGCTCCACAACCGTCCGAAAGAAATCCCCGAACTCGTCCGTGCCCGCATTCGTCGCGCACGCGGTCACGTTGTGTCAGGCACAGTGTGGCCAGCGGCAACTGATGACCACCCGAAAGAAAACGGCCACACTGTGCCTGACACAACGTGGCTCAACAGCAACAACAGCAACAACAACAACAACAACAGCAACAACAGCAACAGCAACAACAACAACAACAACAACAACAACAACCCGGACAATCGGGAACAGGACAGCAACAGCAACAGCAACAACGAACTGTTCGACACGCACCTGCTCGAGGATGGGACGGAACAGGCCTCGGGCCAGTTCGACGAGATCCTTATCGGGTACGCCGATTGTGGCACCGGCGGTCTGCTGGAAAAAGTGTGTGCCGAAGAGGGCGTCGAGATGCTGGCCGGCGCGCACTGCTACCAGTTCTTTGCCACTCACGATCGTTTCGAAGAACTGCAGGATCATGCTCTCGGCAGCTTCTACCTCACCGATTTCCTCGCTCGAAACTGGGAGCGGTTGATCTGGGAGGGCATGGGAATTGCCAAGCACCCGGAACTGCGCGACATGTACTTCGGCAACTACACCCGGTGCGTGTACCTCGAACAGAGCAACGATCCCAAGGCGTTGGCTGCCGCACACGAGTGCGCCGACCGACTTGGCCTCGAACTCCACATCGAACCGACGGGCTACGGCGAACTTGCAACCGCCGTTGTCGAGTTCACAACGAAGGTGACGCTGACATGAGGAGAACCCGGCATGACCCCTGAATCCGAAAACACGGAATCTGAAATCGCGGCAACCGAAAACGCCGCAACCGGAGACCACCTGGACCAGGGTGAAATGCGCGAGCGTCAAACCGCCCGACGGTCGAGCCGCCGGCGATCTGGCACACCATCAGTCAACACGATCTACTGGCGCGACATTCCTGCGCAGCTCACTGCGCGCGGTGGCGACGAGTCCAGCAAACTGCTGCTGCACGCTCGGTTTCAGCATGCCATCGATCGTGCCGCAGCTGTTGCTGACCTGACCAAGACCGACGACTACGTCGCGGAATGGCGGACCGAATCGACACCGCTGGCCGAAGGCGATGTCAACGCCCAACTCGACCAACTCTGTGCCGACATCGAAGGCCAATACTCACGAGATCGCCTCGAAGCCATCGTCGCCAACGGGGGCCTCGACGTCCCAATCACTTCCGACTGACCCACTCCCACATCACTTGTACATCTCTGTCACACCCAGGTCTGACCTCGGTGTGACACGAACCTAATGCACCAGCAACGAACAGAATCGACAACACGTATGACCGAGACCATCATCAGCTCCGCAACGAAGGAAGTCGTTATCGGCTTCAATCGTCCGTTCGTCATGATCGGTGAACGCATCAACCCGACCGGCCGCAAGCTGCTTGCCGCCGAGATGAAGGAAGGCAACTTCGATCGAGTGGCCGCCGATGCCCTCGCTCAGGTCGCAGCGGGCGCCCAAATGCTCGACATCAACGCCGGCATCCCGCTCGCGGACGAGCCGGCGTTGCTCGCCAAGGCCATCCAGTTGGTGCAGTCCATCACTGACGTGCCGTTGTCGATCGACTCGTCGATTGTCGAAGCGCTCGAGGCGGGCTGCGCTGTCTACAAGGGCAAGCCGCTCATCAACTCGGTCACCGGTGAAGACGAGCAGATGGAGCGAGTGTTGCCACTGGTCAAGAAGTACGGCGCTGCAGTCGTGGCGATCTCCAACGATGAGACCGGCATCTCCGAAGACCCCGACGTTCGTTTCGAAGTCGCCCGCAAGATCGTCAACCGGGCCGCCGACTACGGGATCCCGGCGTCAGACGTCATCGTCGACCCGCTGGTGATGCCGATCGGCGCCCTGGGCCAGGCCGGTCAGCAAGTGTTCAAGCTGCTCCGCCGCCTCCAAACCGAGCTCAAGGTAAACACCACGTGCGGCGCGTCGAACGTGAGCTTCGGGCTTCCCGAGCGCAACGCGATCACGGGCACGTTCCTCGCTATGGCGATTTCCAACGGCATGACCTCGGCGATCATGAGCCCATTGCACGACGAAGTGAAGAGGGCTGTCAAAGCCGCTGACGTGCTCGCTGGGCACGACCAAGACTGTGGCGCATGGATTGCCACGTACCGCGAGGGTGGTGGCCAGGCCGCCGGCGATGCAGCCGGTGGCGGCCCGAAGCGTCGCGGTGGCCGCAGCGCCCGCGTGGCAGGCTGAACCCATGGCCGAGCGCCTGTCTGGTTCCCCTCGGGTCAGAAAGGGACACTTCTCGCGATGACGTACAAGGTCGAGTTTGCACCTTCAGGGTTGTCAGTGACGGTCAGCAAAGGCATCACCGTGCTCGACGCTGCACGTCTTGCTGGCGCCGACCTCGATTCGACATGTGGCGGACGCGGGCTTTGTGGCCGTTGCCAGATCGTGCCCACGAACACCGCCGCGCTCACCGGCTGGGCCTCGACTGAAGAGGAATATACGGGCCGCCGTCCGATCCTCGATGGGCAACGCCTCGGTTGCGCGGCACAGGTCTGCGGAAACCTCAAGGTCGAGATCCCCGCGGCCAGCCAAGTCCACAAGCAGGTCGTGCGGAAGTCCGTCGACGTGGGCAACATCGAGATCGATCCGCTCGTCCGTTTGCACTACATCGAGTTGGAGAAGGCCGAACTCGGCTCTGATCTGCGCGGACTGACCGAACAGATCGCCGAGCGACTGTCCATGACCTACGGCGTGACGATGTCGCGCCTTGCAACGCACGTCCTCCCCCTGATCGCACCGGCAGCAAAGCGGGGCAACAACACGATCACGGTCGCCGTCCGGCATGGTCACGAGGTCTGCGCCGTCTACCCGGGCTACGTCGACCAGGCATTCGGCATCGCCGTCGACGTCGGCTCGACCACTATTGCGGGGCACCTCGTCGACCTGTCGACCGGCGAGATCCGCGCGACCAACGGCGTGATGAACCCACAGATCCGGTTCGGCGACGACCTCATGTCGCGCGTGTCGTACGTGATGATGAACCCGGGCGGCGAAATCGAGCTCACTCGGTCAGTGCGGACTGCACTCGACGAAATGGTGGGCACGCTTGTCGCGGAAGCCGGGATCGACCGCGACGTGGTGCTGGACATGACGATCGTCGGCAACCCGATCATGCACCACATCATCCTCGGCATCGACCCGACGCCCCTCGGCCAAGCCCCGTTCCTGCTTGCAACCGACAGCGCCGTCGTCACTTCGGCGGCCGCCCTCGACATCGACGCTCGGTTCTGCGAGGTCTACTTCCTCCCGTGCATCGCCGGCCATGTCGGCGCCGACACCGCTGGGGCGATCCTCGCCGAAGGGCCGCACCGCAGCGACGCCCTCCAACTCCTGGTCGACGTCGGCACCAATGCCGAGATCGTGTTCGGCAACTCGGCCCATGTACTCGCTGCCTCGTCCCCCACCGGCCCCGCCTTCGAAGGCGCCCAGATCTCTGCCGGCATGCGTGCCACGGCAGGCGCCATCGAGCGCGTCCGCATTGACCGCGACACGCTCGAACCGAGAGTCAAGGTGATCGGCTCCGACCTCTGGTCAGATGACCCCGGCTTCGATGCCGAGACCCGATCGCTCGACATCTCCGGCATCTGTGGATCCGGGATCATTGAAGTGATGGGCGAGCTGTATCTCTCGGGGCTCATCGACGTCGACGGCACTGTGCGTTCCGACGGACCGAGCAAGACGTCGCGCGTGTTTGCCCACGGTCGCACGTTCTCGTACCGGCTGTTCGGCGATGCCGACGAACCGGCAGCGAACATCAATGTCACACAAGACGACGTGCGCGCGATTCAACTCGCGAAAGCCGCGCTGCGCGCCGGCATCGACCTGCTGTGCGAACACGCCGGCAAGACCGACCCGAACAAAATTGGATCGGTTCGGCTCGCCGGAGCGTTCGGGGCCCATATCGATCCGCTCTATGCCAAGGTGATCGGCCTCGTTCCTGACGTACCGGTCGCGAAGGTCGCATCCGTTGGCAACGCTGCTGGAGCCGGCGCTGTTCGAGCCTTGGTGTCAGCCAGCCAGCGCGCCGAAATCGAAGAGACAGTGCGACGAGTGCACAAGATCGAGACCGCGACCGAACCACGGTTCCAGGATCTGTTCGTCAACGCCATGGGGTTCCCGCACACGACCGAGCCGACTCCAAACCTCGCCACCGAGACCACACTTCCGGTTGCCCAGGCGAAGCCCGAGGGCGCTGGCGACAGACAACGCACCGGCCGCCGGCGCCGACCGACCTGAAGCCGAGCAGTACGCCAGATCAACCCGCTGATCTGGCGCTGACCTGACGCTGGGGGGCGTCGCTAGCACCCAAGGACTGACCCGGTCGGGCACGTTCCGCACACCCTTCACCCGTTCTGTATGATGGAACCGTTCCGCATTGTGGAACCCCCAGATGGGGACGTGCAACGAATGGGGTGTGCAATGAGTGACGAACGACGTGGACATCGGTCGGGTGGCCGCGCAGGACGTGCCGCGAGCCGTGCATCAACAGCAGCCCCGATTCCCCCGTATCTACAACGTCAAATCAAGCCGTACGAGTTGGTCACCGACGAACAGTTAGAGATCATCGAGCACAACGCCGACACCATCCTCGAAACGGTCGGCATCGAGTTCCGCAACTACCCGACCGCCCTCGAGATGTGGCGTGCAGCAGGCGCCGACGTCGACGGTGAGCGAGTTCGTTTTCCACGCGGACTGTGCCGCAAGCTCGTGCAGGACAACGCACCGCGCCAGTACACGCAGCACGCTCGCAACCCGGAACGCAACGTCGAAATCGGCGGCAACAACACCGTCTTCGCGCCGAATTATGGCTCACCCTTCGTTTATGACCAGGACAACGGCCGCCGGTACGCAACGATCGCCGATTTTCAGAACATCGTGAAGCTCGCGTACATGTCGCCAAACCTGCATCACTCGGGCGGCACGGTCTGTGAACCCGTCGATGTGCCGGTCAACAAGCGTCACCTCGACATGGTGTACGCGCACCTCAAGTACAGCGACAAGGCCTTCATGGGCTCAGTCACCGCTGGCGAGCGTGCGGCCGACTCGGTCGAAATGGCACGCATCGCATTCGGTGGCGACCTGCAAGATCGCACCGTGATGTCGTCGCTCATCAACGCCTCGTCTCCGCTCGTCTGGGACGACACGATGCTGGCTGCTGCCGAGACGTACGCCGCCGCCAACCAGGCATGCGTCATCTCGCCGTTCATCCTCGCCGGCGCTATGGCACCGACCACCTCGGCCGGCGTCGCGGCACAGACCCTCGCCGAAGCACTGGCCGGCATGGCCTTCTGCCAACTCGTGCGCCCGGGCGCCCCCGTGATCTTCGGGTCGTTCGCATCATCGATGTCGATGGCCACTGGCGCACCGACCTTCGGCACGCCCGAACCGGCGATCGTCCTCTACACCGTTGCTGCACTCGCACGCCGCCTCGGTGTCCCGTTCCGCTCGGGCGGCTCACTGACCGCCTCCAAGCTGCCTGACGCTCAGGCTGCATACGAGTCGGCTTCGACGATCATCCCGACCCTTATGGCAGGCGTCAACTTCGTGCTACACGCAGCTGGCTGGATGGAGGGCGGCCTCGCCGTCGGCTACGAGAAATTCATGATGGATGCCGACCAGCTCGGCATGATGATGACACTCGCCAAGGGTCTCGACATGAGCGAGAACGGCCAAGCCATGGAACAGCTCACCGTGCACACGCCGGGCGATCACTTTCTCGGAACAGCCCACACGTTCGCCAACTTCGAAACCGCGTTCTATCGGTCGACGCTGGCCGACAACTCGAGCTACGAGCAGTGGCTCGAAGACGGTTCGACCACCACTGCTGACCGCGCCAATACCGCGTGGAAAGCGTCGCTGGCCTCCTACGAAGCTCCGCCGCTCGACGATGCAATCGACGCTGAACTCCTCGACTTCATCGGCCGGCGCAAGTCCGAAATGCCCGACGGCATCGGCTGACTTCTGCTCGCCAGGTCGCGTCGGCCACACTGTCGCGATGAGTGCAGCAACAGAGGGTTCCGCAACGGTCGACGTGAACGCGTCGGCGACTGACGTCTTCGCCTACTTGACCGATCTCGACCGCCTTCCCGGCCTGAGCCCGGAGAACGTCCGGTGTGAGTTTCTGGAGGGGTCGACCGAGGTCGCCGTCGGCGCAACGTTCCGTGGCCACAACAAGGCCCGTGACTACGAATGGCATGCAGACTGCGTGGTCACCGAATTCGAACCGGCCAAGGCCTTCGCCTATTCGGTGCCCCCGAAGTTCGAACATGCCACCGTTTGGCGTTATGACATCACGCCGACCGGCGATGCCACCTGCACCGTGACCGAGTCGTTCGAAGCGCCGCTGCTCGAACTGCCTGAGATCTACCCTGGCAAAATTGAAGGTCGCCGCGACAACCTCGAACAGGCGTGCCAGACCACCATGAACAACCTGCGCATCGCCTTCGAATAGTTACGCACGGGGTCAGGCCCCTTTCGCAACTCTGTCGCAAGTTCGTCACAGTTGCGAAAGGGGCCCGACCCCAAACGCAGCTATCTGGTCTTGAGCGCGATCACCAGGCAGCCCAGACCGAGAGAGCCATAGACGAGCGCTCCGAACACCATCGGCGTCACGGTGGTATCGATCTGGGCATCAACGACAGCTGCAAACGCTGCACCGACGCCGAGTTGTGCAACGCCGAGAATCGCAGCCGCTGTACCCGCCTTGTCGGCCATCGGTTCGAGCGCCAGCGACACGCTCATTGGACCCATGATCATGCCCATGGCGTTCGCGATCAGTGCCCAGCCGAACCAGAACCAGACCGTGGGAACACCGTCCGCAAGCAGCGTGCCGGCCAGTCCGACGACGCTCACCACCACGAACACTGTGGCTGCTCTGATGACCATCTTCTCCGCTCCGTACTTGACGATCAGCCGACGGTTAAAGAGCAAGGCCAACGCCATGCCGATGCCTGATGCACCGAAGAACAACGTGAACTGCGAGTCGCGGTCGTAGATGTTGTCGAGCACGACCTGCGCGCTGCCGAGCCACACAAAAAATGCGCCCCCGAAGAATGCTTGGGCGATGAGGATCCAGAGCGTCACGCGAGTGCGCATCACCGCAACGAAAGCCTCCCGGATCGGCGCGAGTTTGACCGGACGCCGCAGTTCGGGCGCCAACGTTTCACCGAACCTGATGGCCCAAACGAGCGTCACCCCCGCAAGCACGAGGCCGGATGAGAACACCAGTCGCCAGTCACCGACGACGAGAATCGCCTCACCGACGAACGGCATGAAGATCGGTCCGAGGAGGAAAATGGCGCTGAATGTGCTGACGACGCGTGCCATCTGGTCGCCGGCAAACAGGTCGCGAGCGATCGCCATCCGCATCACGGTTGGCGATGATGCACCGAGGCCCCACACGAACCGAGCTGCCAGGAGCACTTCCAGGTTGGGTGATAGTGCGCTGCAGACGGCACCGACGGCGTACACGGCAATACCCGCAATGAGTACAGGTCGGCGGCCGAACCGGTCGGCAAGGATGCCGTACAACAACTGCCCGACCGCCATGCCAGCGAAGTAGACGGTGCCTGTGACCGCTGGGCTGATGCCCCGCTGGTCGAGGTCGAATGCTTCGGAGAGTTGGTCGAAGGCAGGCAGCGCTGCGTCGATCCCGAAGGCCATCAGAACGCCGATGAAGGCGAGGAACGCGATAACCGATCGTTCCGTTCTCACCCGCCCCACATGATCCACCGAGGCACCATAGCGACCCTCGTGTTCTTCGGTGACGGGCATATCGGCCGTTACGTTCGACGAACGGGCTGGCGCAGCCGGAGAAATTATGGCGCGACGGCTACGGTGCAGAGATGGCAAACAACGACATCGTGATGTTGGAAGGTGGGCCGTTGATCGACGCGGCAGCCCTCGAAGATGCAATCGGCTGGACACTGAAGCCCGAAGGACTCTGCAAGGACGACACTTGTGTGATCGTTCACGATCGCGCTGCGCTGATGAGCGACGACCGAATCGACGTCATCGCCGTGGCATCACTCATCGACCGGCCGGCAGCACACGACGCCACATCCGGCCTCGTGGCCATTGGCGCCCCGCGCGAACTGCGTCGCGCCGCCGTGAACGACATGAAAGCACCCGACTTCACGTTGCCAGACCTCGACGGCTTACCTATGAACTTTTCCGATAATCGCTCCAAGAAGCGATTGCTCGTCGCGTTCTCATCGTGGTGAGGCTGCCTCCTCGATCTGCCAGGTTGGCAGGCACTCCAAGAAGAACTCGCTGATCACAACTTTCAAGTGATCGCTGTCGCCGTCGACGAAGACGTCGAGACCATCCGTGGCGCCGCTGACGGCATCACGTATCCCATCCTGATCGACGCCGACCATGTCGTCACTGAGTTGTACGCAATTTCGAACGTGCCGACGGTGCTGATGATCGACGAAGACGACAACATCGTCCAACCGAACTGGAGTGCCTACGCGAGCGACACGTTCCGTGAGCTCACCGGCATCGACTCCGAGACCCAGAAGGACCACATCCGGGCATGGGCTAAGCACGGCACCCTCCGGATGTCGCCCGAGGACGCAAAGGGTGCAGTCGACGACCTGAGTTCGGAGGAGGAACAAGCGCGATTGTTCTTCCGAATCGCCACTCGCCTCCGCAACGACGGCGACGCCGACGGTGCCGAACGGAACTTTGTCACGGCGATCGATCTCGCACCGCACGACTGGACCGTCCAACGTGCGGCCCAGCCATTGCGGGGCATCAACCCGTTCGGTGAGGCCTTCATGGAGCTCTACACAGCCTTCAACGAAGCCGGCCGACCGTTCCATGGAGTCACCGGCCACTGAGGCTCTGTGCCGTTCCGTCTCAGCGATAGCAAGAGAGTCGATACGGTGAGCTGATGGCTGAGACGTTTCACTTGGGGCTCAACGTGTCCGACATCAACGGCGCGACTCTCGCAATTGTGCCAGGCGACCCCAATCGCGTTGAACGCATCGCCCAACTCCTCGACGAGCCGCGGGCACTCGCTGCCCATCGAGAGTTCACATCGTGGTTCGGAAAGCTCGACGGCAACTCGGTCGTCGTTTGCTCGACCGGCATTGGCGGACCATCGACGTCGATCGCGGTCGAAGAACTCGCACAGCTCGGGGTGACCACCTTCCTCCGGGTCGGCACCACTGGCGGGATTCAACCAAACGTCAACCCAGGCGACGTGATCGTCACGACCGGAGCGGTGCGACTGGACGGGGCCAGCTTGCACTTTGCACCGATGGAGTTCCCCGCCGTTGCGGATTTCGAGTGCACGACCGCCCTCGTCAACGCTGCTCGCGACGCCGGCTCCACCACCCACGTCGGCATCACCGCGTCGAGCGACACCTTCTACCCAGGCCAAGAACGCTACGACACCACAACTGGCCGTGTCGTCGAACGATTCCGTGGGTCCCTCGACGAATGGCAGTCGATGGGCGTCCTCAACTACGAGATGGAATCGGCGACTCTGTTCACAATGTGCGCATCGTCAGGCTGGCGTGCCGGATGCGTCGCCGGCGTGCTGGTCAACCGCACACAACAAGAAACGCCGGACGCCGCAACGATCGCTGCGACAGAGTCGAATGCCGTTGCCATCGTGGTGGCGGCTGCCCGCCAACTGGCGGGCTGATCAGAGTTTGTTCGCGGCAGTGAAGGCTCGGTAGACGTCGAGCAGCGACTGCTTTTGCACGTCCGTCAGCGCCTCATCGGTCTGAATTGCGGACTCGGTCGACACCACATCGCCCTCTGGCCGGTCACGGCCAAGGAAGCGCAGCAGCTTCTCGGCCGGCACGTTCAACGCCGACGACAGGCCGTTGACGACCCGGACCGACGGTTCGTGCAGCCCTCGCTCGAGCTGGCTGAGATAGGCGTCAGAAAGGTCGGCAAGTTTGGCGAGTTCACGTTGACTCAACTCTGCGAGTCGACGCTGGCTGCGGATGAAATCACCGAGCGCGCCGGCGCCCCACTTCTGGTCATCAGCTGCGTTGTTCGACTTCGAACTCATGTGGTGATCCTGTCTGGCATGGGGTGAAAAATGACGACGCCCCACCGAATACTCGGCGGGGCGTCGGTCGTGTCACGCAGCACTTGCCGCACCGTCACCCATGGGGGATGGGGCGTGGTGCGGGGCGCTGAGCGGATCACTTCGTGGCGGGAGCCGTTGCCTTTTTGGCGGCAGGCTTCTTGGCGGCAGGCTTCTTGGCTGCTGGCTTCTTGGCTGCTGGCTTGGCTGCTGGCTTGGACTCTTCGATCTTGAGCATCTCGATGACTCGCCCGTTCAGGTCACGGTTCATGTCAGCGGCACGCTCGACAAAGGCGATGTAGCGCTTGCCGGCCTCGGCAGCGGTCGGGAACTCCGGCAGCTCGAAGCGGCCGGCGAACGGCAGCGCCGGCATGGCGGGGACGTCGACGGCTTTGGTGATGGCGTCGACGGTCTTCAGTGCGAAGTCGACGGCCTTGCGGTTGGCGTCGACAACGGCGTCGAGGACCTTGTCGTTGGTGCTCGTGTAGTTGGCGGTAGCCGTTTCGAGCTGATCATTGATCTTGGTGATGATTTGGTTGCGCATTGGATGCTCCAGTGAGTTGAAAGTGTTTTTTTTGGGGTGGTGGTGGTGGCGGGGCGGGCGGGTTCTCGGGGCCGGTGGGGGCTGCCTGCTCCGCTTTCGTACTGCGTACTTTATCATGCATTCAACAGAATGCAAGGGGTGTGCGAGAAATACTTCGCAGACCTCGCAAGCCGGCCGCAGATGGCCCCAGCCGTTCGTAGCACTAGATTGCGGGGTTGTGCCTGCCGCCCCCACCTCAGATCTGCCGCTGCCCAGAACAACAAGTTCCGCTCCAGCTCCATCCACAACCGACTCGATGAACGGCATCACCATTCTCGACGGCGGGATGGGCAAGTTTCTGCGGCGAATCGGCGCACCGTTCCGGCAGCCAGAATGGTCGGCGCTGGCGCTCATCGAGAGCCCCGACCACGTGGTCGACGCGCACACGCAGTTCATCGATGCAGGCGCGCAAGTCATCATCACCAACAACTACGCCGTCGTTCCATACCACCTCGGTGATGAGCGTTTCGCTGCCCAGGGCGCCGATCTCATCGAACTATCTGGACGCCTCGCACGCCAAGCTGCCGACACTGCCGGCGTGGTGCTCGTCGGCGGTTCGATGCCGCCGCTCTTCGGCTCCTACGAACCGGACCTCTTCGACGCAGACCGAGCTCCCGAGATCTACGCACTCATCGTGCAGCATCTCGATCGGTTCGTCGACGTATGGATCGCCGAGACACTCAGCCTGGTCGCCGAACTCGATGTGATCGTCGCTGCCATCCGCGAGCACGGGTCGGGACAGCCCATCTGGGCATCGTTCTCGCTGCCCGACGCCTACGACGGTGAAATCGCGCTCCGCTCAGGCGACACCATCGACGACATCATCAATGTTGTCATCGAGCACGCTGACGTGATCGATGCCGTGCTGTTCAATTGCGCGCTGCCGGAGCAGATGACACCAGCCATCATCGAGCTCGCTGAGAAGGTCGCCGCGTCCGAACTCGACGTCCGCATCGGCGGCTATGCCAACGGGTTCCCCGACGCACGTCAGCCTGGGTACACCGCAAACAACACGCTCTTCGACCGGCGACCTGATCTCGATGCGGCCAGCTATGCCGAGATCGTGGCCACTTGGGTCGATGCCGGGGCCACGATCATCGGTGGCTGCTGCGACATGTACCCCGAAGACATCGCGGCGTTGTCAGCACGATTCGGCTGACCGCAGTCCAGGGCTACTTGATGAGCGCGACGACCTTGCCGTAGGTCTTGCGGTCGGCGAGGTCCTGGAGAGCCTGGGCCGCCTGATCGAATGCGTACGGCGGGTAGAGCGGCGGGTCGATGGTGCCTGCTGAGGCCATCGCGAGCAGCTTGGTCATCTGCTGTTCGAGCGCCTCGGGCTGGCGCGCCAATGCTGCGCCCCAGTGGACTCCGACCACGGAGTAGCTCTTGAGGAGCGCGTGGTTCGTCTTGAACTCGGGGATGCCAGCGACGAAACCGATCACCAGGAGTCGGCCATCCCAGCCCATGCATCGACGGACCTGCTGGAAGGTGTCGCCACCAACCGGGTCGTAAGCCACGTCAACACCGCCGCCGCTCGCCTCGCGAACGGCATCGACCCAGTCGGGGTTTTCCTGGTGGTCGATCACCACGTCAGCCCCGACGTCTTTGAGCACCTGCACCTTGGTCGCGCCACCGGCGATTGCGATGGTCCTGGCACCCATGGCCTTGGCCAACTGAATTGCCGCCGTACCGGTGCCTCCGGCTGCGCCCGTGATCAACACGGACTCGCCTGCCTGCAACTTGGCCCGATCTTCGAGTGCGTAGAGCGTGGTGCAGTAGTTGATCGGAACCGCTGCGGCCGTTGCTGCCGAGACGCCCTCGGGCACAGGGAACAATCCGGCGGCCGGGTGCACGGTCTGTTCAGCGAGGCCACCGCCTCCGAGATACGCGACGCGCTGACCGACTTCGACGTTCGTGACGCCTTCGCCAAGCGCCGCGACGGTGCCACACGACTCGCCACCCGGGACATGTCCGGGGTGCGACTTCACCTGGTACATCCCGCGACACGACAGGACGTCGGGGAATGCGAGGCCGACGGCCTCCTGATTGATCAGTACCTGGCCCGGGCCCGGTACGGGAGCCGCCTCGTCGAGCAGTTCGAGTTGGTCGAGCGGGTCACCGTGAGCTTTGAGTCGCCAAATCTTCATGATGGCGACAGTACGCGATCGCTCCGCCGAGCATTCAGCCGCAGCGGAAGGAAAACCCCTGCGCCGCTCAGTTGCCGGCGACCCGGCGGTCGTGGCCGACCCAATGCGGTTCGCGCAGCACCTTGCGCTGGATCTTGCCGACCGGGCTCTTCGGCAACGGTTCGGCACGCAGTTCGATGTGCGTCGGCTTCTTGTACGAGCCGAGTCGATCGACACAGAGCGAGCGGATCTCATCGATGATTCTGGCGTCATCGACGGCGATGCCGGCGGCCACCGAGCACACCGCCATCGGCGTTTCGCCCCACTTGTCGTCTGGCACCGAGAACACCGCCACTTCGACGACGGCCGGGTGGTCGGCAATGACGTTCTCGAGTTCGGCCGGCCAGATGTTGAATCCGCCCGAGATGATCATGTCGTCCTTGCGGTCGAGCACGTAGAGGTAGCCGTTCGCGTCAAGCCGCCCGATGTCGCCCGTCAGTACGAAGCCGTCGGGCGTGATGCGTTCAGCGGTGGCCTCGGCGTTGTCCCAGAACTCCAGCATCTGGCCATCACATTTGACGGCGATCTCCCCTTCGGCGCCGATCGGCAACTCCCGTGTGCTGTCATCGGGATCGCGAATCTGCAGGTAGGCGAACGGCAACGCACGACCGGTCGAGCGGAGCGGCTCCGAGCCCTCGACTTCTGAGAACCACTCTTCCGGGCCCATCATGCACACCGGGAGCGCCTCGGTCTGCCCGAAGCCTTGGTACAGCACCATGCCGAACACATCGCGGGCGAGCAACGCGGTCTCGTCAGCGATCGGTGCGCCGCCGATCTGGATGACTTTGAGTGCCGACCAGTCGCGGCTGCGCGCCGTTTCGTCACGGGCGAGCGCGTTCAGCATTGCGGGCACGGCGAACATGTAGCCGATTCGCTCGCGCTCCATGACCTCGATCGTCTCCACAGGGTCGAAGTGATCGAGCAGCACGTTGGCGCCGCCGCTCAGCCACGTCGGCGTGTACAGGTAGCCAGAGCCGTGTGAGATCGGCCCGACGTGGAGGCACCGTTCACCGGCAATCATCGGCGGGAAGTTGTAGAACCAATCGCGCCCGGCAGCGAGCCACGACCGATGGGTATAAGCAACGCCCTTCGGCTTGCCTGTTGTGCCACCAGTGTGGCGGATGATGTACCAGTCGTCCGGGTCGATCGGCACGTTCGGGTCGACATCGTCGTGCCCAGCGAGCCACTGCTCGTAACCCGAATCGCGGACGATGACGTGTTCGACGCCGGGCAGGTCGGCACGGATCGCCTCGATCTCGTGCGCGTAGTGCTCGGCGACGACGACCGCACGACATCCCGTGTGATCGAGCATGTGGATGTGTGCCTCAGCTGAGTTGCGGGCGTAGAGCGGCACACGCACGAGGCCAGCAATGGTCGCACCCGCAAAGAGATCCTGCGCCTCAATGCTGTTGTCTTCGAGGACACCGATTCGGTCGCCGGGAACGAGGCCGAGGGCGAGCAGCGCGTTGGCGAGCCTGATGCCGCGGGTCCACGCCTCGGCGAATGTCAACTGGCGATCACCATGGATCACCGCGGTCCGTTGTGCGTTCAGTTTTGCGGCTTGCGCCATGAGTCCCCGGACGTCCATCGGCCCAGTCTGATCTGTCAGCCAATCGAGTAACGACCTGGCCGCCGGTCTGGGCGGTGCGGATGGCCGCCGGTCTCGGCGGTGCGCATCGGCGGTGCGGATCGTTGCAGGCTCATGCGGCGTGCTTGCATGGGGCCATGGCGATCGCACCTCCGATACCGGCTGACCCCAGACCCCACCTGGCCGATTGTCGCATCGACGGATCAGCGTGCGCCGCATGCGGCCACGTTGCCGCTCGACAGCATGACCGCTGCGAGCGATGCCTCGGTTCGACCACGCCGAAGTCGTTCGGGCCAGGCGGCACTGTCTGGTCGTCGACCACCGTGCACCTCCGGATCGGCGATCTTGCTCCACCGTTCGTCCTCGCCTACGTCGACATCGACGGTGGACCGCGCGTATTGGCCCGCATCGTTGACGCGATCGAAATCCCCGCCGGGGGCGCCGTGCGATTCGTCGGCGACGACAACGGCGACCTACTCGTCGAGGCGGTGGCGTCATGACCGGCCGCCGAGTGGGCATCGCCGGCGTGGGCACCTCACAGTTCGGGCGCTTCCCCGATCGACGCGTCGAGGAACTGGCGTGGGAAGCAATCATCGAAGCAATCGACGACAGCGGCTTCGCACCATCTGAGATCGACGCGGCGTTCGTCGGCTCCGTGTTCGGCCCTCCTGGCCTCGCCAATCGGGTGCTGGCCGGTGCAGGGCTCGGTGGTATTCCGACTTTCAAGATCGAGGCAGCCTGTGCGAGCGGAACCGTGGCGCTGCACGAAGCGCAGCAAGCTGTCGCGTCAGGGCGCTACGAGCGGGTAATCGCCGTCGGTGTCGAGCAGTTGTCGACACAGTTCGCCGGGCCAATCGTGCCCGAACTGAGCGACCCCGAGGGCCGTGCAGGCTTGGCAATGCCAGCGCTCTATGCGCTGCAGGCAAGTCGTTATCTGCAGGAATTCAACGTCGACCCGGAACTCCTCGCTGAGGTCGCAGTCAAGAACAAGGCACATGGTGCGCTCAATCCGCGTGCCCACCTCTCGGGAACTCCGCCGACCAGGGCCGAGGTATTGGAGAGCCGACCGATCGCCGGGCCGTTGACCTTGCTGCAGTGCTGCCCAATGTCTGATGGCGCGGGCGCCGCGGTGATCACCGCGTTCGACCCCAGCTCCAAGCTCAACGCGGACCGCCATGTCGAGATACTGGCCAGCCAGTTCTCATCCGGCCCACTCTGGACGTCGAGCGACACCGAGCCATGGGGCTTCCAAACAGTGGAGCGCACCGCGGCCCGGGCATTCGCCGAGGCGGGGTTAGCCGTCAAGGACGTTGACGTGTTCGAGGTGCACGACGCGTTCACGATCGGCGAGATTCTCACACTCGAAGCAATCGGTGTCGCCGCTCGGGGCGAAGGCGCAGCACTCGCTCCGTCAGGCCACACACGCTTGGGTGGGCCACAACCGGTCAATCCCAGCGGCGGGCTGTTGTCGCGCGGGCACCCACTCGGCTCGACCGGCTTGGCACAAACCGCCGAATTGGTCTGGCAATTGCGCGGGGAAGCCGGCGAACGCCAAGTCAACGGCGCGCGGATTGCACTCCTTGAAACAATGGGTGGTGGCGCGGCAGGTGTCGACGCCAACGCGTGCGTCATCGCGTTGCTGCGCGGACCCGGCTCGTGAACGCTCCAACCAGCGACGTCGATCTCCTGGCGTCGGATGCAATCGCTGATCCCCACGCGATTTTCGCTGCGCTGCGTGAGATGGGCCCGATCGTGTGGCTCACTCGACATCGAGCGTGGATGTTCACCACACACGAGGCGGTCCGACTCGGTTTCCACGATCAACGGCTGTCAAGCGATCGGCTGACCCCACTCGAGGCGCGGCTCGACGACGCCTCACGCGCGGCAATGGGTCAGACCTTCGACCTACTCCGCGGCTGGATGGTGTTCCACGACGAACCCGAGCACGCCCGGTTGCGGGAGCCGCTCCGTCGCACGTTCACGCCGTCCCGTGTCACCGACCTCCGGCCGCGGGTCGAAGAGATCGTCGACGAGTTACTCGACGACCTCGCCAACATCGACGAACCCGACCTCGTCCGCGACTTCGCGTTTCCACTGCCGGCAATCGTGATCGCGGAGTTGCTCGGCGTGCCGGCCGAGGACCGCGACGACTTCAAGCACTGGAGCGACCAGCTCGCCGCCATCGTGTTCGGCTCGGCCAACCGAACAGCTGGCATCGAGCGGGCTGCGGCAGGCAGTGCCAAGTTCGTCGACTACTTCACCGGCCTGGTCGATCGATACACCCGCGAGCCCACCGACAACTTGATCTCTGCGCTCATCGAAGTGACCAACGACGACCCCGATGCCGGCCTCGCCCCGACCGAGTTGGTCGGGGCGCTCACGTTGCTACTGTTCGGCGGCCACGAAACGACGACCAACCTGATCTCGAACTCGATGCACTCGCTGCTCCAGCACCCTGCACAACAGCGGATGTTGGGGTCACAGCCCGAGCAGCTGGGCGGGGCGCTCGAAGAACTGCACCGCTTCGACGGCTCGACGAAACTGATGGTGCGCGTTGTCGGCGAAAACCACGAGCGAGACGGCATCGCAATGGAAGCGGGCCAGACGGTGTTTCTCGGCGTGCTCGGCGCCAACCGCGATCCGGTCGTCTTTAGCGACCCTGGTGACCTGCGCCTCGATCGCGCGAATGCCCGCTCGCATCTGGGCTACGGATACGGCGGCCACTTCTGCCTGGGCGCAGCCCTCGCTCGGCTGGAAACCGAGGTGGCGATCGGTCGCCTGATCAAGCGATTCCCCGAGCTCACGCTCCGCGACGACGCGGCGGTCACATGGGCCGAGGTTCTGCTCGGGCGCGGCCCGACAGCGCTGCCGATCAGCATCTGACGCCGCGACGAACTCGGATCACCACACAACTGTGGGTCGCGCACTCCAGGCAGTCGTGCCCGTCAGCAGCTCGCACATCGACCACCAATGCCGTTGGTCGTCGAACACAACAGCGTCGACAAGGGTGATACCGGCGACTTCAAGCTGACGTTGGAGGCGGAGGTACTGCTCGGCATCGTGCTCACCAGGAGGCTCGCAAGGATCCGTCAGGCCCGACGGTCGTTCGTCGATCACCACCCAGATCGGCGAGCAGGACCCCTCTGCTCGGCCATCCAAAAACGCCTCGATGAGCCGATTCGGCTGCGCAGCCCAATCGGCGAGCGAGTCCGAACACGTCGCCCGCGTTCCGCAGGTGAATTGGCCATCTCGGGCGAGGTGCCAGCTCTGTGTCCGGCGTTGCCCGGTGAGAATTCCTCCCTCGACAGCACACTGTGCAACGTCGTCGGCGCAGAGAAACGGGCGAGCGGCGATGTCGAGACCTGGCGGCGGACAAGGGATCGGGGACGCTTGTGGCAGGTTGAGAATGTGACGCATGGGGACCCTCCGGGGCAGTGCAGTACAGGAGTAGGTCGCTCAGCGACAAGCCAGTCGTCAGACGCCGGTGATTCCAGTATGACTCGACGGTGTCACACAGTGACCGGCGACAAGGCCGCCGGCAACGTCAGTAGCTGGCGCCGAGGCCAGCGCGTGCGTCGGTCTGGATGCCATAGGGCGGGATCGGGTAGCGCAGTCCATTGCGTGACAGCGCCTCCATCCCATCGATGGCCTGCACAAGTTGATGCGGCTGCAGCGCCATCAACATCTCATCGTCCTGCACGCCGCCGTAGCGACGTTCAGCGTAGCACGGGATCGACAGGCTCGGCTCGCCCGTCGACAGGGCGCGGCCCCACGAGTCAGCACACGACGACTCACCAACACAGCCCCATTCGAGCTTCTTGTACCCCGACCACTGGAGCCCGTTGATCAGCAGGATCATCTGGCCAGGGGTCGCGTAGACCATGCAGATGTCCGGCGGATCCAGGCGGCCAGTGCTGAGCGGCGACACCGCCATTGCCTCGTATTTACCAATGGGGACGACGTGCATCGCGGCTTGGTGCGCGGCGGAATCTTCGATCGTCTCGAACCACACACCAGCCATGTGCTTGCCCGAGTACCACTCGTCATCCTGCGCGCCAAGCCCGAGGACGGCCTGGCACTGGGCGCCAACCAAATCGGCGCCAGTGATACCAACGGTCCAGTTGAGGCGCGATGCCATCGACACGATTTGGTCGGCCGTGTGGATGTCCTTTGGCCGTCGGATCTTCGGGACTGCTTCCATCTCGGCGGCAGTCTCGAACATCTTCATACCGATCGGCGTCGTGCGGATGCGGAGCACCTTGTCGAGCCGAGCCAGGGTGGTCGGCCAGTCGAGATCGCCGGGCGCGCCTTTGCGGATGTGGACAGCTTGGTCATTGCTGGTGTCGGTCATGCGGTGCTCCCAAATTGATCGGGTCGGTGTGTGGACAATGTGGCGGCGATTCGGTCGATCACCCTGTCGAGAATCTCGGGCGACGACGCCACGTTGATCCGGGCGCACCCCAGGCCACCAGTCCCGAACTTCGCGCCGCTCGACAGCGCCACCTGTGCGTGTTCAAGCAGCCATTCAGACGGGTCGTCGCCAATGTCGTACGCAGAGAAGTCGAGCCAGCCGAGGTACGTCGCTTGCGGGAGCTGAAAGCCGACACGGGGAAGGTCGGCGGCGAGTCGGGTTGCAAGCTGATTGCGGCGAACCTCGATGGTGCGGCGCGCCGCCGTCAGCCAGTCGTCACAGGCCGTCCACGCAGTGATCGTGCCGGTAATTCCCAGCGTGCTCGGTGAACCGTGCAAGTGGCCTGGCATCGTCGCCAGCGTTGCCGTGAGCCGTGGGTGATCGATGTGCGCAACGGCGGTGCGCAGGCCAGCGAGGTTGAAGGTCTTACTCGCTGAGCCGAGAGTGATCAGACGGCCGGCGAACCGCTCGTCGGTTGCGCCCAACGGCACGAATCCGGACTGGTGGGTCAGGTCGCCCCAGATCTCGTCGGTGATCACGAGCAGGTCGTGTCGCTCGGCAACCTTGGCGACGGCCGCTCTTTCGTCGGCGTCGAAGATGCGGCCGGTCGGGTTGTGGGGGTTGCAAAACAGGATGATCTTCGTCGTGTCGTCGATCGCCGCTTCGAATCGTTCGACATCGAGCTTCCAGCCGTCGGTGATCAGCGGCACCTCGATCCGTCGGCGGCCGCTGTTGTCGATCGCATCGAGGAACGGATAGTAGATCGGCGTGAACACGACGACGCCGTCGCCGGGATCGGTCGTGTTCCAGAGCGCGGCTTCCAGGGCATGGAGGGCACTCGTAAACGGGTGAATTTGCTCGATGTCGGGGCGCCACCCGTGCCGACGTTCCTGCCAGTCGGCGTACGCCGGAGCAAGGTCGACAGCAAATGGCCCGTACCCGAGGTCGCCGCGTTCGATGTGGGCACGGATCGCGTCGAGAACCGGCGCCGGCGGGTCGAAGTCCATGTCAGCGACCCACGCCGCGAGCACATCAGGGCCATGCTTGGACCATTTGACTCCGAGTCGCCCTCGAACTCGTTCTTCGCTCACCGTGAGCAGCGCGTCGGGTGTGCCCATCTCCGAACGGTAGTCAGCCGGGCACCGCGGACACGCACACGCGGCACGCCGAACTCGGGACGAGACAAGGCGGAATCCACCGCATACCGTCCCGAGAATCCCGTCGCTGGTGTGAACAAGGCCTGTGCACCATCATTCCAGTGGTGTGCCACAGTCGACCTCCGTCCATCGGGCGTTTGACCGGAACGCCACGACATTGTCCGGCACCGATGGCCGGCCGGCAACAAGATCCCAGGCTCCATCCTGCAGGCGAGCGTATGCAGCCGATGCTGCAAGCTCCGGTGCCAAAACGTCCCGCACATCGGTCACGGAATCGGACAAAACATGGTCTTCAAGGCAGCCACGCTTCATCGTCCAGTCATGGAGCCACCCCGGAATCGTGAGCCCGACCTTGAAGCCGGTGTGCTTGGCCAACTGGTCGACTTCGGCGAGTTGGTCCGCCCACGCTGGAACGCTCAACCAGTAGCCGGCCTGGTGGGTCAACTCGACGCGAGTCAGCATCCAGGCTTGCGATCGCTTCGGCATGCGCGCCCGCACCATCGCGACGATCTCGTTAGGCATCACGCCCGAGTCAAGCAATTGAACGATCGGCCGACGAAGCGCCAGTTCGAGTTTGTCGATGAGTTCGATTCGCCGTTCCGCCGCAACGCACTCCTCACAGGCGCAGTCGATTTCGGGGTGATAGGTATCGGGCCCGCGGACCCAGCGTCGGCATTCCATTGTGTGATCTCCTCACGATGACGTGGTCTTCAAGAGTGAGGTCGTTCGAAGACGACGATTCGACCCGACTGGAGGGCCTCAATCGCCAGTATGGCGATTGGTTGTCACACACAAAGAGCTCGGGACGCGGCGCGATCAGTGAGGCGATGAGGCAGTCACACGCGGCACGCCGAACTCGGGACGAGACAAGGCGGAATCCGCCGCATACCGTCCCGAGAATCCGCAGGCCGCGTCAGGCGGGGCGAATCGGGTTCTTGTACGTGTCGAGGTAGGTGATCTCCGCGACGTCGTCGCGCTTGGCCGGCTTGAAGTCGGTGCCCTTCGTGTACGCAACGGGCAGCAGCCCTGCCTGCGTCATGTGATCGGGGATGCCGAGGATGTCGGCGGCTTCCTGTTCCTTGCCGAGATGCAAGGTGGTGAGGCAACTGCCAAGGCCGCGGCTGCGTAGCGCAAGCTGGAAGCTCCACATTGCCGGCATGATCGAGCCCATCAACCCTGCAGCAGCGTTGGCACTGTTGTCTTTCAGGCGACCAATGATCAGCGGGATCACGAGGACCGGAACTTCGCCGAGCTTCTGAGCGAGGAAGTTTGCCGAGTCGATGACGCGGCCCTGCTGGGTGTCCGTGTCGGCCTGCTCGGCTGCCGCCGCGAGATATTCGCCACCGGCGTCGCGGTAGAGCTTCGCGAGTGCTTCCTTCTTCTCGGCATCGCGGATGACCATCCAGCGCCAGCCCTGCTGGTTGGAACCCGTGGGGGCCTGCACGGCAAGCTGGAGACATTCGAGGAGCACGTCGTCGGGCACCTCCCGATCGAAATCGAGGCGCTTGCGCACCGCACGAGTGGTTGAAAGGAGTGCGTCAGTTTGATCGAGATCGAAGTCCATGCCGCCCATGTTGGCCGAAGTCGGTGGAACGAGATGTCATCGGCGGCGCCGCGCTGAATCGTGGCGAGCGTCGCTCCACCGTGTCTCACCGAACCGGACCAGGCATGCTGGTGGCGTGACCACTCCGATCTCGATCCTCGACCTCGCGTTTATCGGTGCTGACGAAACGGCTGCCGACGCGTTCCGGACGAGCGTGGCGATCGCACAACGCGCCGAACAGCGCGGGTACCAGCGCATCTGGTACGCCGAGCATCACAACATGGCATCGATCGCGTCGTCAGCAACCAGCGTGCTCATCGCTCACGTCGCCGCGCACACGTCGTCGATCCGTCTCGGTTCCGGCGGCATCATGTTGCCGAACCATTCGCCACTCGCGATCGCCGAGCAGTTCGGAACGCTCGCCACGTTGCACCCCAACCGAATCGACCTCGGTCTCGGCCGCGCGCCGGGCAGCGATCAGAACACGATGCGTGCCATGCGCACCGACCCTCGGGCGTCCGATCGGTTTCCCGACGACATCCGCGAACTGCAGGGCTACCTGGGCGCCGCGTCGATCGTTCCCGGCGTCGTCGCCGTACCGGGTGCTGGCACCAACGTGCCGCTCTACATCCTCGGGTCGTCGCTCTTCGGCGCGCGCCTCGCCGCGAAGTTCGGGCTGCCGTATGCCTTTGCTTCGCACTTCGCTCCGACGCATCTACTCGACGCGATCGCGACGTATCGCAACGAGTTCCAACCGTCCGAGCAGCTGAGCGCGCCATACGCCATGGCTGGCATCAACGTCATCACATCGGAAACCGAAGAGGATGCAGAACGGCAGCGAGTCGATGTGAGCCGCCGACGCATCGCCCGTTTCGTCACCCCGAGCCGCGAGTTGAGTGCTGCCGAGGCCGACGATCTCCTGGCGTCACCGCAAGGCCAACAGATCGCCCAGATGATGCACTACACCGCTGCCGGCACGCCCGAAACGGTGCATCACTACCTCGAGAACTTTGCCGAAGCTGTCGGCGTCGACGAGTTGATGACGGTGCATCCGTCGCCGACAATCGACGAGCGTCTCCGCTCCATCGACTTGCTCGCGGACGCCCGCGACGCCACCGCCGTCGCAATCTGAACGCTGGCCCGCTTTCTCGTTTATGTGAGCCATTACAGCGTCGGTTCCCGCTGTCGCTCACAAAAAACAGGGTTGTTCTTCTGGATGAGTACCCAGGGTGCGTTGCGGTCGAGTCGCCGATACGTACGACTTGTTTGAACTGCACCCGGCGTGCCGATTCTGGCCTCACGCCATGCCCGCTGTTCACCAGACGTGTGAGGCGATGCGAACTCAGCCCTGTTCGATAGCGGGAAGTACTTCGAAGAGGTCGCCGATCACTGCGTAGTCAGCTTTGACGACCATGTTGGCGGCGGGGTCGATGTTGATGGCGAGAATCTTCTTCGCCGCCTTCGCTCCCACCCAGTGCTGGATCGCTCCGCTGATGCCGCAGGCAATGTAGAGCTGCGGCGCAATGCGGGTGCCGGTTTGACCGACCTGATCACTGTGCGGACGCCAACCGTTGTTCGTGACCGCACGACTACATCCGACGACGCCACCGAGGCGCGCCGCCAGTGCTTCAAGCACCTGAAAACCTTCAGCCGAACCGACGCCGCGACCGCCACCGATCACGACCGGCGCTGTTGCCAACGTCAGGCCCTCCGACAAGACGACGCGATCTTGAATGACCGAACGGCTGACCCACTCAGGCAATTCCACGATGTGTTTCGTAATGGTCGCCGTCGCGCCCGCTGCGACCTCTTCGGCTTCAACAGCATGGTGTGCCACCGAGACGATCGGCAGACGCGACGCAAGCCGAGCCTCCTCGTTGAGCGAGCCGCCCCACTGCACGCGGGTCAACTCCCACTCATCATCGGTCTGCACCGACACACAATTGGCAACAAACGGAAGGTCGAGCTCAGCAGCAGCCTGCGCAAGCACCTCGTTACCCCGGTCAGTTCCGGACGCAACGATGCCACTCGGTGACAGCAGCGCAGCGAGCGAGGCCACGACCATGCCGTACGCCTCGGGGCCGTAATCGCCAACGGAATCGCCAGCGATCGACGCGTGATGCACCACATCGGCACCGTGCGCCGCACACACGTCGGCGAGGCCGACAGCGTCCGCACCGATCAGCAACGCTTCGACCGGCTCGCCGAGTTGCTCGGCGATCGATCGGGCAAAGGCGAAGGCCTCGAGCGACGCGCCAGCGAGCGTGCCCCGGTCATGTTCGACAACGACGAGGACGCTCATGCCCCCACCTCCTGCTTGCTGTTTCCATCTGACCAGAGGCCGAGTTCCTTCAACAGTTCAATGACCGCAGGAGCGGCAGCGGCACCTTCGCCGAGGATGATTGTTTCCGACACCTGCTCCTCTGGACGGTTGAGGCGCACCATGGTCTGGCCGCCGGGGGCAGCCTCTGACGCGGTCACGTCGACGGCAAGCTTCTTGGAAGCCAAGCGGCCGCGCATCGTCGGGTAGCGCGGCCAGGTGATGCCTTCCTTGACACCAATCGCGCACGGCATCGGAAGTTTGTAGACCTCCATGCCCGAGTCGGTCTCGCGTTGCGCTTCGAGCACGGTGTCGTCCCCATCGATTCCGGCGCAGATGTTGACGCCCTTGATCGCGTTGACCATCGGGCGGCCGAGCGCACGAGCAACCCGAATTCCGACTTGGAAGCCACCGGTGTCGGCCGACTCGTTGCCGAAGATCATGACGTCGAATCCACCGTCGATTTCTTCGATCGCACGGATGGCGTCGGTCATTGCCAATGCCGTCCGCTGCGGATCCCAGCCTTGCGTTCCGACGTCCACCAGCGTGGCCTTGTTGATGCCGATCGATGCGGCCCAGCGGCACTGCTCATCGGCTTCGGCAACACCGAGTGTCAGCACGTGCGACTCGCCGCCGTGCGCCTCCACCAACTGCACGGCCAGCTCAAGCCCACACTCTTCGTGGGGGCTCATGGTGTGGCCGAGATTGGTGGCATCGACGGACTGGCCGTCATCGGTGATGTTGATCTTGGCGCCAGGTGCGGGCACCCGCTTTACGCAAACAAGGACTCTCATGTGGCTCAGCCCTTGAGGCGTGTGTCTTCGGGGTCGAACGGGCCGTCGGTGCCGACGACGGTCACCGGGAAGTACTCGTTCATGTACATGACTTGGACCTTGGTGCCGGCTGTCGCCATCTCCCTCGGGAGGTAGCCCATCAGGACCATCTTGTCGACCGACGGGCCATATCCAGCGGTCGTCACACGCGAGACACGCTTGTGGCTGTCAACGATCGTGTTGCCGTCCATGTCGCATAACGGCTCGTTGCCACCCTGCATCCAGCGGATGCGGCCCTGCGAGTCGGTCTGATCGTCGACGGTCATCGTGCACATCAGCACCTCGGGGTCTCCAGCTTCGCGGGCAGCCAGGTAGGCGTCCTTACCAATGAAGTCGACCGACTTGACCTTCGGGCGGGCGAGGCCGGCTTCGAGCGGGTTGTACTCGCTTTCGAGCTCGGCGCCCTGCAGGCGGTAGCCCTTTTCGATGCGGCCCGACGTACCATAGACGCCACCGCCGGTGGCGCGGATGCCAAGGTCGGCACCGGCTTCCATCAGTGCATCCCACAGCTTGGGGGCGTTGTCCCAGGCGACGTAGATCTCCCAGCCGGTGTCGCCGACGTACGAGATGCGGAACAGCGTGGCGTCGACTTCTTCGCCATCCAGATTGAGCTTCACTCCGACGAGCGAGCCATAGGACGAGCCCTCATGCGAAAGGTCGGCGTCGGTCAGCTTGGCGAGCGTCGCCGGTGCGTTCGGGCCCCAGAGTCCGAGGGTCGAGACATCAAGCGTCCGGTCGGTCACGGTGACCGAACCGTCCTTCGGCATGTACTTCTTCATCCACGACAGGTCACGTCCACCGTCAAACACGCCGGTCACGACAACCACGACATCCTCGGCCGTGTGGTGCATCGTGAGGTCGGAGTGGAATCCGCCGTCGGGGGTCAGCCACGGGGTGTAGGTCGCACGGCCGACCGGGCCGATCTTGTTGACCGACAAGTAGTCGGCAAACTCGACAGCACCGGGCCCAGAGATCTCGAACTCCTGGAATGCCGAGAGGTCAACGAGGCCGACGTTCTCACGCATGTTGAGGTGTTCGCCGACTGTGATCGGGCTCCACCAACGGTTGTCCCATTCGACTTCGCGCTCTTCGACGTTGTAGCGCTCGGCGAGGTCGGCGTTGCGGCCGTACCACTGCGGGCGTTCCCAGGTACGGGCCTGGAAGAAGAAGGCGTCAAGTGATTTCTGCCGATCGAACAGCGGCGACACCTGCAGGTTGCGCCGGTTCTCCCACTGCTCGGCGGGATGCACGATGCCGTACGTCTTGTTGAAGTGTTCTTCGGCGCGGCTCCAGATGTGCTCGTCGTTGCGCTCCTGGTCGTAGAAGCGGGCGATGTCGGCACCGTGTGCGTCGATGACTCGCGGGTAGCCGTAGGTCATCCACTCGGCAACGACCTGTGCCATGCCTGGGCCTTCCTTGACCCAAACGGCGGCTGCCGACCAGAGGTTGCGGACTTCGATGGTCTCGCCAAGGCACGGCATTGCGTCAGGGGTGAGCGAGAGCAGGCCGTTGATGGCGTACTTGATCTCGGCGTCACCGAGCATGTCCATCAGCTCAATTGCTTCTTCCATCTGCTGGTCGAAGTCGTCGGGTGTGAACGGCATCTCGGTGGGGCTGAGCGCGGCTTCCTCATTCGACGGGATGTCGTCGGGGTGATGCAGGATCGGGCGGTGGGCGTATGAACCGACTTCCATCGAGCCAGAGGACTGCCGCTCGTAGCAGAAGGTGTCCATGTCACGGACGATCGGGAAGCTGATCTCGCTCTGCGTCTCGGCGAGGATGTCCATCGGGCCGACGTCGGCCATCTGGTGCACGGCGGGCACGAGCGGGATGGTTGCGCCAGCCATGTTGGCGATGCGGTTCGACCAGACGCCACAGGCGACAACAACGTACTCAGCTTCGATACGGCCCTTGTCGGTGACAACGGCGGTGACCTTCTGGAGGCCTGTACCGGGCTCATCTTCGGTCTCGACGTCGAGTACTTCGGTGTTGGCGAACACTTTGAGGCCGGTCTTTTCGATTGCCTCGTTACGGAAGAGTGTGCCGGTGTCGAGGGAGTCGACGACGCTCACGCTCGGGCAACTGAAGCCACCGAGGATCACGTTTTCGTTGATGAACGGCACGAGTTCTTTGACCTGCGCCGGGGTGAGCAACTCAGCCTCGACACCCCACGCCTTGGCGGAGGTCATGCGGCGCTGGAACTCGTCCATGCGCTCTGGCGTGCGCGCCACTTCGATGCCGCCAGAGTCGACGCTGCGCTTGGCATCGCGGTACTGGTTGGCGCTCTGGACACCGAGCAACGCCATCTCCTTGTTGTGGTCGACCGGAAAGATGAAGTTCGACGCATGACCAGTCGAACCACCGGGGTTCGGGAGGGGGCCCTTGTCGATGAGCACCATGTCGGTCCAGCCGAGGCGGGCGAGATGGCCCACGAGGCAGTTGCCGACGATGCCGGCGCCAATGACGACGACCTTGGCGGTGGTGGGGAATTCTTGTTCACTCATGGAGGCGCTCGCTTCGGGGAGGCAAAGAGTTGCGAAAGGGGCCTGACCCCATGCGTAACTATTTGAACTTGACAGTGGTGATATATCAACAGAGTATGACAGGCGTGTCAAGCCCCAAGTTGCAACCGCTCTCCCTCGCCGAGCACGCGTACACCGAGATTCGGCGCCTGATCATCCGGCTCGATCTGGCACCAGGCGATGTCGTTCGAGAGGCCGACCTCCAAGCAACCCTCGACATGAGCCGCACACCAATCCGCGAAGCGTTGCAACGACTGGCCCGCGACCACTTCGTCACCGTCATTCCGCGACGCGGCATGTTCGTCAGCGCGATCGGATTCGATGAGCTCGCGATGCTGTACGAGACACGAGCAATCATGGAGCCCTACGCAGCTCGCCTCGCAACCAAGCGCGGCACGCAAGCCGACTGGGACGAGATGGCCGACGTACTCGCCGAGTCAGTCCTCCCGGGTAAGACGCCTGAAGAGCTTCTCGAACTCGATCGGCAGTGCCACGAGATCATTTGGCGCGCGTCGGGCAACCGCTTCCTCACCAACACGCTCGACACGCTCTACGCACAGAGCGACCGTCTCTGGCATATGTACCTCGCCGATGGCCACGGCATGGGCCATGCCGTCGAAGATCACGCCGCAATCCACGATGCGCTCCAATCCGGTGACGCCGAGACCGTGGCTCATTTGATCGAAGACCACGTCAACTCCTTCGATGCGCAAGTCCGCGACGCGGTCACAACCCGGCTCACTGCGCCGCTCTCTTAAGGTTTGGCTTTCGTCACGCGGCCTCCGCAGCGCACTCGCTGATCGCCAACTGAAAGGCGGGAGTCGCCAGGCGTGCTGCGAGACTGCAGTCATGACGGGGTTCGACTTCACAACCGACCACTGGTACGTCAACGATGTGCCCGGCGACCCGGAGCAACGCAATGTGCGCCGCCAGGTCAGCGGTGCCGGATGGTCGCCAGTCGAGCCCACCGCTACAGCCGCTCCCATCCTCATTGCCCACTCCTCCGAAGTTGCCGAACAACTCGGCATCGACGAAGACACCGTGGCCTCAGATCAATTCGCACGGGTGTTCAGCGGCAACGAACTGGTCGACGGCATGCGACCCCACGCCATGAACTACGGCGGCCACCAGTTCGGCAACTGGGCCGGCCAACTCGGCGACGGACGCGCCATCGCACTCGGCGAGATCACCACCGCCGATGGCGGCCATGCTGTGCTGCAGCTCAAGGGTGCCGGCCCCACCCCGTACTCCCGCGGGGCTGATGGACGGGCTGTTTTGCGCTCGTCGGTCCGTGAGTTCCTGTGCAGCGAGGCAATGCATCACCTCGGGGTGCCGACAACAAGAGCCCTCAGCCTCACGCTGACAGGCGACGACGTCATGCGCGACATGCTGTACGACGGCCATCCCGCCAACGAGCAGGGCGCCGTTGTCTGCCGTGTCGCACCAAGTTTTGTCCGGTTCGGCCATTTCGAACTCCCCGCGTCGCGCGGCGAGATCGGCCTGCTGCGTTCGCTCGTGGAGCACACGATCCGCCGCCACTTCCGGCATCTCCTGACGGCTGACAGCCCAGACAGCCCGAGCATCTCTGACGACGTCGTCGTTGCCTGGTTCCGGGAAGTCTCTGACCGGACCGCCGACCTCATGGTCAACTGGATGCGCGTCGGGTTCGTCCACGGCGTAATGAACACCGACAACCTTTCGATCCTCGGGCTGACCATCGACTACGGCCCGTACGGATGGCTCGAAGACTTCGATCCGGGCTGGACCCCGAACACCACCGATGCCGGTGGCAAGCGTTACCGATACGGCAATCAACCACAGATCGGCCACTGGAACGTCAGCCGCCTGGCCGGCGCACTGCACTCACTGACTCAAGACGCCGAACCGTTGCAGTCAATCGTCGACAGCTACTCCGAGCGATTCGCTGATGGGTGGGACCGTGCGCTCGCGGAGAAGCTGGGCCTGACCGACACCGACGTCGTTCGCCGCCGCGAGGTCGCCGCTGAGCTGCTCGACCTACTTCCGCTCACCGAAACCGACATGACGATCCTGTTCCGCACGCTCGGCGATATCGACGTCAGTGAATTCGGTGGAATTGGTGGAATTGGTGCAATCAACCTGACCGCAGACGACAGCACGTTGATCGAGCCGCTCATCGGGTCGTACTACGCCCCCGGCGAACTGACCGGCGAACTGCTCGAGCGGACCGCCACGTGGTTCCGGTCATACATCGAGCTCAGCCGCACAGCGACCCAAACAGCCCACGACCGCCGCACCCGCATGCACGCGGTCAACCCGAAGTACGTCTTGCGGAACTACCTCGCCCAACTCGCGATCGACAAGGCCGAAGCCGGTGGCTACGACATGATCACCGAACTGCTCGATCTGCTGCGACACCCGTACGACGAACAGCCAGGCAGCGAGGAATACGCAACGCTCCGGCCCGATTGGGCACGGACGCGCGTCGGCTGCTCGATGCTGTCCTGCTCGTCCTGAGCCGGTCGGCGTCTCAGTCAGACTCGGCCGACACGCACCCAGCACAGACCCTCGACACCAGACATTTGACACCCGATCCTGACAGCGGCGATGCATCTCGCGCCGGTTTCCTGCGTGACAAACTCAGACGATGACAGACGAGGGAAATCTCGACGCCGACCTCTGGGCCAACACCAGCCCGCAACCCACAACATCACCGGCATCACCGGCATCACCGGCAGATCCCACACAGGTGCAGCAGGTCACGCCCGCCCCGCTGACACCGGGCGACTTCGCGCCGGTCGCACCGCCGACCATCCCCCCGACCAGCGGAGGTTTCGGCACGCCCCCGGGCGGCCAACCGTCAGTTGGTGGCGGCCCTCGATGGGGCGGGCCGGCAACGATCGGACTACTCGTCAGCGGCATCATCGCGGCGATCGTCGTGCTCTTCCTCACCCGTGGCGGCGATGATTCGGTACAGACCGTCGACGAGTCGACCACGACGGTGTTGATCGACACGACGATGCCTGTCGCCCCGGCGATCAGCCCGCTGACAACGACCCTTGCAGAAGCGACCGTCCCCACAGCCGAGACGACGTCTGATCCAACGACCACCGAAGCCACGGGCACGACCACGGCGCCGACCACCGCACCGGCAACGATCACCACCTCGACAGGGCTTGCACTCGCTTCTCCGGGCACCGTCCGTGTCGATGGCATCGAGTATCCGATTGAGCGTTCCTGCTTCACGGTGCCACTCGCACCCAACTACGCCGAACTGCAGGTGTTCAGCCACTTGATCAGCATCGACGGCATTCCTGCGATCGTCGAGCAGTGGTTCGACGAGGGCGCCATCACCGGCGGTGCGTTTTCGGTTCGCGGATTTCCTGCTGACACCGGAAAGTTCCTCGAACTCGATCAGGGATACGCCTTCGAAGCCCCCGCTGGTTCTGGCGATTTCAGCATCGTCACGAATCCAACAAGCACAGGTTCAGACTGCGGCGGCGAACAGGGGATCCAGACCTTCGGGGCCAACGGCAAGCCGCGGTACTTACGAGCCCTCGTCGATGCGTGCTTCATCTCCAACGACGCCGGCGAGTCAACGCTGATCGGCTACGGATCCGACCTCGGCCGCGTCGAGATCAGCGGCGATGCTGATGGCAACTACTTCATGACGTACTTCGACCCCGGCGTCCAACTCAATGGCGCACCCGCGGAGTTACTCAGTGACGGCGGTTCGGTCTCGTACCGGGCCGGGCTTGCCGAAGGCTCTGTGCTCGTCACCACCGAAGACAGCCTCGTGCGCGACTGCACAAACGCCGACCTCGGCTAGCTCAGACCAAAGCCGACCAACTCAGACCGCAGCTGACGACTCCGCCACCGGCCCCGGAGCGAGTTGGTCGGTGAGCCAATCGATCCGCTCCCGCATGACCTGCAGCCCTGGGTTCGGTGGCACTGGGCCAACTGCCGACCGGGGCCGATCGAAGATCATGTGCTGCGGGTTGCCCTGGTCGTAGGCCGGCCAGGTCTCGCGGCCGGGCGAATCCGGCACACCGGTTGCTGCGAATGCAAACCATCGGTCACCCATCTCCCGAATCGTCAGGTGTGCGTCGTCGGCGACGGGCACGAGCGGGAACGACGTATCGAAGACGTAGAAGATCTCGGCAGCGTGGAACGCACCTGCGGTCTGCTTCTTCGACGGCGGCGTCGCAGTGAAGTAGTAGCGGTACACCGCGTTGCCGCCAGCAGCATGTTGGCGGGCTGCATGATCAACGTGCACACCGAACATATGGTCGCCGCCGTGGTCGGCAACCGCTGACCGGGCACCAGTCGCAAGGCCTGGATAGGAGGCCATCACGCGGTCGACGTGGGATTGGCTCGGGTACGACACAGCGAACATTTCCCGCATGTCTTGGAGCGGTACGGGCTGCACGTTCTTGACGTCGCTGTTGTCGCGATGGAACTCACCGCCGGCTGGGTGCATGAAGTCGGCAAAGAGCGTGGCTTCGTCCGAGTTGTAGCCGATCATCAGCGGGACCGATGCCTGTACCTCTGCACTGAATGCTGACATCGGCGCCATCGGCAAGATGACGTCGTCGACGACTGGGTAAAAGTGGCGGCCGAGCAACGGGAACTTCTGGTAGTACTCGGTCAAGTCCACCGGGGCCATTTCGCGCATTCGTGCGATCTGGCCCGGCTCCGAACCGACCACAGCCTTTGCGAACTCGACGCCAGCATCTTCGGCAGCCATGAAGTCGAGGGCCGGTCGCCGCAACTGCAACCAGCGGCCGCTGTCGCTCGGGCTCTGTGCGATCGCACGATGAAACAGGCCACGCGCTCGCGGTGAGGTCATCAGGTTGAGCACGGCTTGACCACCGGCTGACTCACCGAAGATCGTGACGCATTCGGGGTCGCCACCGAAACCGGCGATGTTGTCACGCACCCATTCGAGTGCGGCAACCTGGTCGAGTAAGCCGTAGTTGCCGGACACCCGATCAGGTGACTCTTCGGCAAGTTCGGGATGAGCCAGAAAACCGAACATGCCGAGGCGGTAGTTGATCGTCACGAGCACACACCCGCGTTCGGAAAGCACGTCACTGTTGTAGTGCGATTCGGTGCCACTGCCGTCGGTGTGATCGCCACCGTGGATCCACACCATGACCGGCAGCTTCTTGGCGTGCGACGGCGCATGAATATTGAGTTGCAAGCAATCTTCGCTCTGCTTGACGTTGACAACTTTGAGGCCAGCAGCCAACGCCTTCTTGCGTACCCGACCCAGGCCCAGCCCATCGATCAGGGTGTTGAAGAACAACTCGAAGCCTGCTGCACGTTGGTACGCGTGGGGCCCGAACTTGGTGCAGTTCAACCTGCCGCTCCATGGCTTCACCGGCTGCGGCGGTTGCCAACGGAGCAGGCCGACCGGCGGCGCCGCGAAGGGGACGCCCCGGAAGTGCAATATCCGGCCCTTCGGCCCGATGGCACCCTTCACCTTGCCGGCAAGAGTCGTTGCAGTCGTCGTACGAGAAGCCATAGGTCATTGTGGCGCATCGACGACCGACGCGCGCGTAGCGGCGCGCCGACATAGGCGCTGCTCGCAACGAAGGGGAAAGGGGAAAGGGGAAAGGGGAAAGGGGGCTGTGTGATGTTCCCTCACATATTGGTGAGGCCACCTCGCATGACCATTGACACATCCGTCGTTTGTTCTGTATCGTGGAACCGTTCCACCATGCGGAATTATGCGGAGTTGGTGGTGGCCAGATCAATCGAAATACTGTGCGGGCTTCGATCCGGGCTTTGAATCGCATCAACCCTGGTCGGTGCAGAACGGATACAACATGGGTTTCCCCTCTGACCTCGACATTGCCAGCAAGGCGACGCTCAAGCCGCTCACCGAGATAGCAGCCGAATCCGGTATACCGCTCGAGCACCTCGAGCCCTACGGTTCCGGCGCTGCAAAGATTCAGCTCGAAGCCATCGAGAAGATGCAAGATCGACCGAAGGCGAAATACGTCGTGGTCTCCGCGATCACACCGACGCCCCTCGGCGAGGGCAAGACCACCACGACCGTTGGCCTGGGCATGGGTTTCAGCCACATCGGCAAACGCGGCGTCATCGCCATCCGGCAGCCGTCGATGGGCCCCACGTTCGGTATTAAGGGCGGCGCCGCCGGCGGCGGCTACAGCCAAGTCGTGCCAATGGAGCTGCTCAACCTGCACCTCACTGGCGACATGCACGCCGTCACTGCAGCACACAACATGTGCTCGGCTGCACTGGACGCCCACCTCTTCCACGGCAACGACCTCGCGCTCGACATGCACAACATCACGTGGCGCCGAGTGATCGACGTCAACGATCGTGCGCTTCGCAACAGCGTCATCGGCCTCGGCGGTCGACTCGACGGCGTACCGCGTGAAACTGGCTTCGACATCACCGCCGCCTCCGAAGTGATGGCAACCCTGGCACTGTGCACCTCGCTGCAGGACCTCCGCGAACGGCTCGGCCGTATCGTCGTCGCCTACACCAAAGCCGGCACGCCGGTCACGGCCGAAGAGTTGAAAGTCGCCGGTGCAATGGCGGTCATCCTGCGTGAAGCCATCAAGCCCAACTTGATGCAGACCCTCGAGAACACGCCTGCACTCGTCCACACCGGCCCGTTCGGCAACATTGCGACGGGCAACAGCTCGATCGTCGCCGACCGCATCGGCATTCACATGGGCGACTACCTGATCACCGAAGCTGGCTTCGGCGCCGACATGGGCGCTGAACGCTTCTTCAACATCAAGTGCCGCGCCTCGGGCCTCGCTCCAGATGCTGCGGTTCTCGTCGCCACGGTTCGCGGGCTCAAGGCCCACTCGGGCAAGCACACGATCGTCGCCGGCAAGCCGCTCCCCGAGGACCTTCTCAAGGAGAACCCGGACGAAGTGCATCAGGGCGGCGACAACCTCCGCAAGCAGCTCGAGAACATGCGGATCCACGGCTGCACGCCGGTCGTTGCGATCAATGTGTTCCCCGGCGATCACGACGCAGACATCAATGCAATCAAGGAAATCGCCGAGGAGTTCAACGCTCGTTCGGCAGTCTCGATGCACTTCACCGAAGGCGGCGCTGGCGCAACCGAGTTGGCACATGCTGTTGCCGAAGCCGCCGAAGAAGAGTCAAAATTCCAGGTGCTTTACCCCGACGAGATGAGCCTGCGCGACAAGATCATCACCGTTGCTCAGAAGGTGTACGGCGCAGATGGCGCCGAGTTCTCAGCCGCCGCCAATAAGCAGATCGATAACTACGAGGCAAACGGCTTCGGCAACCTGCCAGTGTGCATCGCCAAATCTCACCTGTCGCTCTCCCACGATCCCAACCTCAAGGGTGCGCCTACGGGCTGGACCCTGCCGGTGCGCGAAGTCCGCGCCTCGGTCGGCGCCGGTTTCGTGTACCCGATCTGCGGCGACATGCGGACCATGCCAGGCCTCGGCAAAACGCCGGCCCTGCAAACCATCGACATTGACGCCGACGGCAACATCGTCGGTCTCAGCTAACCAACTCAGTTTCAGTTGGGGTTAGACCCCAACTGAAACTCCCAACTGAAACTCTTCAACGAACAACGGGGAAACAACGATGTCTACCGAAGCAAAAGCATTGCCTGCTCTGCCCACCAATCGGCTGCGCCGCGGGCTTCGACGCCCCCTGCTCCTGCCCGGCACGTCGACGCTCCGATCGATGATCGAGACCGCCAAGATCGAACTCATCCCGATGAAGAGCCTCGAGCGCGCAATCTCTGAACTCGCACCGGCATCGCACATCTCGATGACCTGCTCCCCGGCCAAATCCATCGAGACGACCCTCGACGAAACAGCGGCGCTGGTGGCAGCTGGCCACTCGGTCACGCCACATATCTCGGCGCGCATGGTGCAAACCCATGATCATCTCGCGCAAATCCTGCACCGACTCGCCGAAATTGGCACACGCGAAATCTTCGTCGTCGGCGGAGATGCCGACCCGCCCGGCTGCTTCTTCGACGCCATTGAGTTCATCGAAGCGCTCATCGCACTCGACGACTCAAATGAACACCGCGTCATCGACCACATTGGCTACACGTCGTACCCCGACACGCATCCGTTCATCACCGATGAGCAGCTCCACGATGCCCTGCATGTCAAGCAGAAAATGATCCTGGAATCTGGCCGCACCGCACACGTATCGACCCAGATGTGCTTCTCGTCCGACCAGATCCGCGACTGGCTGCGACGGGAACGAGCCGCCGGTCTGACCATCCCGGTCCATCTCGGCGTTCCGGGCGTCATCGACAAGGCGAAGCTGATGACCATGGGCGTCCGCCTGGGCGTCGGTACATCCCTGCGCTACCTGTCAAAGAACAGGAAGGCGCTCGGCAAGATGATGACGCAGCGCTCATTCGAACCCGATCAACTGCTCAAGCCGCTGGCACCGCACCTCGAAGAACTCGGCATTGGTGGCATCCACCTGTACACGTTCAACCAGGTCGCCACCACCGAAGCCTGGCGCCAAAAAACCCTCGCCTGACGGTCCGCTTCCCCGTCGGATGATCAGTTCGGGTCGTGATGGTCGTGGCGGCGCGACACCACGGATCGGCCGACAGTCTTGGTCGCCTTAACGGGTAGAACGACGAGGCGGATTGCCATGTTCGAGGCACGCGCCGGGAACGGCACGAACTTGGTTTGGCGCTCATTCGGCAGCGTCTCCTTGAAGACGATCCGGTAGGCGACGTAGACAATGATCACTGAGAACCACGCGCTCATTGTGAAAAAGAATGCGTCGTTGCCGAACCACGACATGAGTGGAGCTGCGACAAGCGGACCGACCAGGGCACCTGATCCGTTGACTCGCACCAATGTGCCCGCTGCACCAACGGTCTTTCCGACCGGTGTCCAGTCGAGCGTGTAGGAGACCACGAGTGAGTACAGCGGAAACATCGTGCCGCCGATGCCGAACATGACGAGCAACATGAGCGCACTGTCTGGCGGCACTGCCGGCGCGGCCACCGACAAGGCCGCCGCTGCGATGACGACACCGAAGATCACGGCGCGCCGCGACACCCGATCAGACAGGCGGCCAATCGGCCATTGGAGGACGATGGCGCCAATCGTCGGGGCGATCAGGAACGCCGCAGTGCGGTCGACCGACAGGCCGCTCCTTGTGGCGTAGACCGCTGCGAGGCCGAGCAGGACACCGGCTGCGGCACCACTCATAAACGATCCGACCACGCCGGTCGGGACGTAGCCGATGAGTTGTCGGATAGAGACCTTCTCGACTGGGCGGCTCGGCGGCACCTTCGCTGCAGCGGCAAGCGTCACGGGCACGATCGCCAGCGAGACCAGCACCGATGAGACAATGAACAGGTGAAAGCCATTGGGGTCAGCGACGGCAATGAGGTACTGACCGATGCCCAGCCCACCCATCGAAACAATCATGTAGACAGCAAGGGTTCGTCCACGGTTCGCTGGCGTCGAGAGTTCGGCCAGCCACGACTCGATCACGATGTACAGGCCGGCGAAGCAGAAGCCGAAGACAAAGCGCATTGCAGTCCATGTCACCGGCAACACTGACAGGGCATGAATCAGCACGGCACTGGACGCCAAAGACGCCAGCCCAGCGAACACACGGATGTGACCGACCGACGCAATCATCTTGACGACAAGACTTGGCGCAATCAGGAACCCGGCGAAGTAGCCCGCCATGATCACGCCGGTGACCATGACGCTGAAGCCCTCGCTGCCCGAACGAACGCCAATCACTGCGCCATTGAGGCCGTTGCCGACCATCAGCAAGCCGAGGCCGAGGAACAGCGCCCAGAGACCTGCTGCCGAATTGCCTTCAGGCTCAGCTGCAAGATCCTCGTGCCCGGCCGTCTGGTAGTCGCCTTGCTTCCCCGCCCGATCATGAGGCGCGTCGATGACGCCGTTCGCCGCTGGGATCTCGCCGTCCTCAGCAGTGGTGGGCTTTTGGGTTGTGGCCAAGCGGAACAAACCTACCGCCTCCGCGCCGCCTCGGAATTTAAGAATCGACAGGTTTCCAGACCACAACCACAGATCAGCGACGTCCTCAGATCAGCGTTCACGACCGCGGAGCTTGTCGAGTTGCCGTCGGTCACGCTTGGTCGGCCGACCAGCGCCGCGGTCTCGTTCGAAAATCGGCGGGGACAGCGGATCACGTTCGGGCGGCAGCGGGCTGTGATCGACGAAGCACGTGACCGCAACGGGTGCCCCGACCCGCTTCGCAAGGACCGTGACCACATCGGCAATTCGTTCCCGCTGGTTCAGGCGCGCTTCGATTCGATCGCCGACCTTGACCGCTGACGACGGCTTTGCGGCCTTGCCGTTGATCTTGACGTGTCCCGCTCGACACGCACCGGCGGCGTCCGCGCGTGTCTTGGTCAGTCGGACCGACCACAGCCACTGATCAACTCGAGCGCTCTCCACGCCTTCATTTTGCACCAGAAATTGGCCATTTGTCGCGCTCGGCTCGCATGACTACCTACTGGTCGGTAGGCTACATCTTGTGAACGAGCAGGAAATCCTCCACGCGATCACTCCCGACGTCGAGCGGTTGCTCGAACGGCATCTGGAAACCACCAAAGAGTGGTTCCCGCATGAGTATGTGCCATACAGCCGCGGTCGGGACCACATGGAGGGGCATCAGTGGACCCCCGAAGATGCCGATCTTGCTGGTGCGCAACTCTCTGAAGAGGTCCGCAGCGCGTTGCTGGTCAACTTGCTCACCGAAGACAACCTGCCGTATTACTTTCGGTCGGTCGAGCGCATGTTTGGCAAAGACGGCGCCTGGGGCGAATGGGCCCGTCGCTGGACTGCCGAAGAAGGCCGTCACGCGATGGCGATCTACGGCTACATCATGGTCACGCGAGCAATCGACCCAATCGAGCTTGAGCGGAGCCGAATGGTGCAGGTCAGCAAGGGCGAAACGCCTGACCCAGAGACCACCCACGACGGCTTCATTTACCTCGCTTTGCAAGAACTCGCCACGCGGATCTCGCACCGCAATACCGGTGCACAACTCGGAGACGAAGTCGGCTTCAACATGCTCAAGCGAGTGTGCAGCGACGAGAATCTGCACCAACTCTTCTATCGCGACCTCGCAGCAGCAGCCATCAAGGCCGACCCGAACACGATGATGATCGCAATGGAGCGGCAGGTCCGCTCATTCGCGATGCCCGGTACTGGCATTCCTGACTTCGAGCGGCATGCCAAGGCCATTGCCCGCGCCGGCATCTACGACCTGCAGATCCACCACGAGCAGATTCTCGCCCCCGTCGTCCTACGTCAGTGGGACGCCGCGAACATCCCAGGCCTGTCTGGCGAGGGCGCTGCAGCGCAGGAACGCTTGATGAAGCGGATGGCAACCAGCGCACGTGTTGCCAAGCGGTACGCCGAAAAGCGCGCCGCCGAAATGCAACCTGCCTAAATCACAGCTAAGCGAACGCCGTTCCGGCGACCAGAGCGACAATGAGCACCATCAGCCCGAACAACACGAGGCGACGCTTCATGTCCGAATGCTGTGATTGCATGCCTCCATTCTCGCCCGTTCCGGTGAGAAGCGTCCAGTCGCCCTACTGGACCCGAGCGAACTCGGAGTGGGGAAACCCCCACCACCTGCAACACTGCCCGTGATGACTCGTCTGTTTCTCGCCGTTTGGCCACCGGCTGAGATTGTCGAAATGCTCACCGAGCTGCCCCGCAAAGACCAGCAGGGTGTGCGGTTCGTCGCACCCGAGAACTGGCATGCCACGCTCCGATTTCTCGGCGAGGCCAACATCGACGACGTCTGCGAAGCAATGAATCGCGCTGAACTGCCCGCTGCGGTCGCCCGAGTCGGTCCGGCCATCGACATGCTCGGAACGCACTCGGCAATGGCACCGGTGAACGGGCTCGACGCACTTTCTGCAGCCGTGGTCGAGGCAACCGCCGGTCTCGGCAGCCTCGACCCACGGCCGACGTTCGCTGGCCACATCACCGTCGCGCGGGTCAAGCGCGGCGCCATCGTGCGCAAGGTCGTCGGCATGCTCTGCCAGGCAGAGTTCGACGTCGATGAGGTTGCCCTCGTCGAAAGTCGCCTGCACCCAGACGGCGCCCGCTACACGACGGTTGCGACTTGGCCGACCCGCTGACGCGACTCGCGCGCAACGCGATGTTGACATGTCAGGCCAGCATTACTGTCAGACCATGATCGATGGCGCCGACGATCGACTTCCCGAACGCATCCAGACACCGCGGCTCCTTCTTCGGCGTTGGCAGCACGACGAAGCCTCGATGCTCGACAATCTCGTCGAGAGCAACGTCAAGCATCTCCGGCCGTGGATGCCCTGGATCAAGTTCGAACCCCAAACGGTCTCCGAACGCGTCACGCTGATCGAAACGTGGACTCGGGAGTGGGAAGACGGTGGCGACGTCGTACTCGGCACGTTCTTGGACGGCTTCGCCATCGGCAGCTGTGGGCTCCATCGACGCGTCGGCCCTGGTGCACTCGACATCGGCTACTGGATCGCTGACGACCACACGCGACGCGGATTTGCTACCGAGGCCACCTCGGCGTTGACCACCACGGCATTCGGTGTCGCTGGCATCGAACGTGTCGAAGTGCACACCGATGAGGCCAACGAGGCGAGTGCCGGCGTTCCCGCCAAACTCGGCTTCCGCCGCGACCGCGTCATTCAACGCGCGCCAGAGGCACCTGCAGAGTCCGGCCGGTTGATCATCTGGACCATGGCGAAAGCCGACTGGCGCTGACTGTCCAGCTTCGGAGCCGGGGTGAACGTCTATGACCAGGCGGTTCCAAAAGTGTCGCGGTAGGCGAGCTGGCTCGGGGGCTGTCGGGTGATCGGGCCGTGGCCCTTGCCGACGGGGTAGCCGATCGGGACAAGCGCTGCGGTTGCCCAGCCCGCGGGAATCTTGAGGAGTTCCATCACTTCAGCCTCGCGGAGGCAGTGCAGCGTGGTCAGTGTGCAACCGAGTCCTTCGGCAACACAGGCAAGCATTGCGTTCTGCACGGCCGGATAGATCGACCCGCCACCGACCACACTGACGCGATCGAGCTTGGCGTCGGTGATCGCCATCATCTTTGGGTTGCCCACGAAGAGCAACAGCGCTGGCGCCTCGTCGAGATGGTCCGCGAGGTAATCACCGGCTGCAGCAACGCGTTCCCACGGTGCGAGCTGTTCGGGCGGCAGGCCTTCCATCATCTTCATGAAGCCGCCGACGTATTTGGCCCACTCTGGAGCGTAGATCTCTTTCATCGCCGTCTTGACCTCAGGATCAGTGATGACCACGACACGCCACGGCTGCGCGTTCCCCCCCGTCGGCGCCCAGCACGCGGCCTGCAGCACGCGCTCCAGTACGTCGTCGGGAATCGGGTCGGGCCGTAGCTTGCGGACTGCCCGCAGGGTGCTCATCGATGCGTAGAGGCCAGCGGTTTCAGATGCGTCAGTCACCTGCCCAGCGTGCCACAACTCCATCGGTCAGGACCGTCTGGACGTTGACCGCCGGCGCAGGTCCAGGCCGCGCCCTGTCGATTGGCCGAGGGTGATCGGTGCGCGACAGTTGATTGGTCGGTGCGATGGCGTGAGACATGGCACCGCAGCCCGCCCCTCAATGAGACCGACCATGACAAGAGTTTGCGCGGCCTCGCAGGATCTTCGCGACCGGCGCTCGAACTCGGTGCGGAGTAGTGCTCCAGAATGGCTGGCCGCTACGCCCCGTGAATGAGATTCGGGAGCTCCGCGAGGTCGATGATCATGTGATCGATCCCGACAGCATTCTCCGGCGCCGGCTTGCCAGAAGGGTTGTACCAGCAGGTCGCGCAGCCAGCGTTTGCTCCGCCGGCGATGTCGGAGCTGAGGCTGTCGCCGACGACCAGCACAGTCGCGGGGTCTGGATTGCCGAGTTGGCCGAGCGCGACATCGAAGAATGCTTGGCCCGGCTTGGCGTGGCCGATCTCACTCGAGACAGTGATCGACTCGAAGTAGTGCGTGAGCTCGAACCGGTCGAGCCGAGGCCGTTGCACCTCGGCGTACCCGTTGGTGATCATTCCCATCCGAACAGTTCCGTGGAGCGTTTCGAGTAGATCGACAGCACCAGGGATCAATCTTCCGCTTGTGCTCAACCACCCGAGGTATTTGGAAGCGAGAACGGATGGGTCGACGTCGATGTCGGTGTGCTCGATCAGGAGGCGAAAGCGTTCGTCGTTGAGCGTGTCGAGCGTCAGGGTGCCGGCTTCGATCTGTTCCCACAACGGCTCCGCGAGGCGTTTGAAGGTCGGTAGGTAGCTCTCCGCTTCGGCGACGCCGTGCGCTGACAGCAACCCCGGAAGTGCTTCCGTCTGGGCCGACGTGAAATCAGAAAGCGTGTTATCCAAGTCGAACAAGACGACTGGGTAACGGGGCGACGAAGAAACTGCAGCGATCGGAGAGTCGGTCACAGTGGCAGAGTATCGAGCGTGGATCAGCAGCAGACCTGTCAGCACATCATCGAACTCGAACAGCAACTCCTCGACCCGGCCCGCCCCGCTGGCACCTCCGACCCCAATCTTTGTGTGAGCCGAAGCAGCGTCGGTTGCCGCTATCGCTCACACAAAACCTGAGCCCGATTTTTGTGTGAGCTGAAGCAGCGTCGGTTCCCGCTATCGCTCACACAAAACCTGGGTCCGAGACTGACCTTGCGATCTGGCCGGTCAGCGGGCGATGATGGAGACGGTCTCGGCAGCGTCGATGAGCCAGCCGGGGAAGACACCAACGAACAGCGTGAACGCGGCAGCACCGAAGATCGCCACACCAGCCGAGAACGGCATGACTACGGCTTCGGCTTCGTCGCCACCATCGGGATCGGCAAGCCACATGTTGACCATGATCCGCAGATACAGGAATGCCGCCACGACAGCCGCGACCATGGCGATGACCGCGATGACGTAACTCTCTTCTTCGACAGCAGCCTGGATGACACCGAACTTCGCAATGAACCCCGAGGTCAGCGGGACGCCAGCCTGCGCGAGCAGGAAGACGGTGAACGCAAGGGCCAGAGTCGGGCGGCGCTTGGCGAGGCCCTTGAACGAGTCGAGCGACGAGTCGCCGTCTTCGTCTCCTGATGCCTTCGACACCACCGTAATGACACCGAACGAACCGATAACGAGCACCGAATAGAGCATCAGATACAGCGCCACGGCGGCGATGCCGTCACCCGGCAGAGCTTCACCGGCCGTGTTGCGAGCCGCTTCGACACCGACCAGCAGGAAGCCGGCGTGACTCACCGACGAGTAGGCGAGCATGCGCTTGACGTTGGTCTGTACGACCGCGAGGAACGACCCAACGACCAGCGAGAGGACGGCGAGCGCCCAGATGACCGGGCCCCAATCATCACGGAAGAACGGAAGGGCAGTGACCAGCACGCGAATCGTCGCGGCGAAGGCTGCAGCCTTGCCAACCGACGCCATGAAAGCGGTGACCGGTGACGGTGCACCCTGATAGACGTCGGGCGTCCACACGTGGAACGGAGCTGCCGCGACCTTGAAGCCGAGCCCGACGATCAACATCGCAATACCGGCGAGCGCCAAGGGGTCGGAGTTATCAAGGTCGACGCCATTGCGGAACGCAACGACCATCTCGGTGATGTTGGTGGTGCCGGATGCCCCATACAGGAGCGCAATGCCGTAGAGGAAGAACGCCGAGGCAAAACCACCGAGTACGAAATACTTGATGCCGGACTCGGCCGACTTGAGCGAACGACGGTTCGATGCCGCCAAGACATACAGAGCGAGCGACAGTGTCTCGAGGCCGAGGAACATCACGATGAGATCGTTGGCCGACGCCATGACAATGCCACCGATCGCAGCGACCATGTACAGCGCGTAGATCTCGGGGCCGTCGTTGGGCGTGCCACGGAGGAACGAGTCGGTCAGGAGCGACACGAGGAGCAGGCTGATACAGATCGTGATCGTCAGGAACATCGCGAACGTGTCGAACGCGATGGCGCCACCGACGAGCGTCTGCACGCCATTGTCGGTGATGTCGTCCCACTGGACCATTGCCAACGCGCCGCCGGTACCAGCGGCGAATGCAGAGACGAAGGCGTACAGGCCCTTGGGCCACTGCGGCGTGAGTGCACCGATGACCATGATGCCGAGGGCACCTGCGAGTAACGCCAGCATCGGCGACAGTGCGAACCAGTTGACCTCGGGGCCCTGAAATGTCGGGGCGGGAAGCTGCGCCGGGAGGCTGCCAGCGAGCGCAGTAGCGAGTTCAGAAATCATTCGCCGTGCTCCTCTCCCTCGTCGCCGTGCATCTCGGCGTCGTCGTGAGACTCATCGTCACCACTGTCATGGGACTCATCATCTCCACTCTCACAACCGTTGCTCTCATCACCGTGCACGTCGGCGCCTGCCTCGGCTCTGTCAGTAAGCGCTTCGGCTTCATCCGCTTCGGCATCTACTTCGGCATCGTGCGCTTCGGCGTGTTCGACTTCGAACGTGCCGCACTGCTGGCCGGGCTCAGGAATATTGAACGCACTGTTGTCGGCCACATGGGTGACGAGTGCCTCGACGCTCGGCTCGATGCGATCGAGGAGCGGCTTCGGGTACACGCCGGTGAAGACGATGGCTGCGATGAACGGCAGAAGCACCATGGCTTCTTTGGCACGCAGTTCGGGGAATGCAGCGTTGGCTTCGTCAGGTTCGCCGTGGAAGACACGCTGGTATGCCCAGAGCAGATACAGCGCAGCAAGGATCACACCGGCCGTGGCAACAACAGTCCACCAGCGCGCGGTCTGGAACGAGCCGAGCAGGATCAGATACTCACCGATGAAGCCGTTGAGACCGGGCACGCCGATCGACGACAGCATCACGATCATGAAGCCGGCCGCAAAGATTGGGGCGACTTTCTGGATGCCGCCGAGTTCGGCAATCTGACGGGTCTTGCGACGCTCGTAGATCATCCCGACGAGCAGGAAGAGTGCACCGGTCGACACGCCGTGGTTGACCATCTGGAGCACGGAACCAGAAATCGCCTGTGTGGTGAAGGCAAACGTGCCGAGGATGATGAAGCCGAGGTGGGCGACTGACGAGTACGCAACGAGCCGCTTGAGGTCCTTTTGCATCGTCGCGGCAATAGCGCCATAAATGATGCCGATGACGGCAAGTGTGAGCCAGAGCGACCGGCTCCAGACCGCTGCCTCGGGGAAGAGGTAAAGGCCGAAGCGCAGGAAGCCGTACGTGCCGAGCTTAAGCATCACGCCAGCCAGGACGACCGAGCCAGCGGTCGGGGCCTGCGTGTGAGCGTCGGGCAACCAGGTGTGCAGCGGGAAGATTGGGACCTTGACGGCGAACGCAATCGCAATCGAGAAGAACAACCAACGGCCGGCGTTCGCGCTGAAGTTGGCGTTCTCGGCGATTTCGACGAGATCAAACGTGAGGCGACCAACATCTTCGCGAGCGAGCATCGCCGTAGCGATGATCCCGACGAGCATGAAGGCCGACCCGAACATCGTGTAGAGGAAAAACTTCGTGGCCGCATACACGCGGTTCTCGTAGCCCCATCCGCCAATGAGGAAGTACATCGGCACGAGCACGATCTCGAAGAAGATGAAGAACAGGAACAGGTCGAGCGAAAGGAACGAACCCATCACGCCGGCCTGCAGCATCAGCAGCCAAGCAAGATACGGCTTCTCTTGACCCGGACCGTGGTGCGCGTCGATGCCCACGATCGCCAACGGGAACAGCACGCCCGTCAACACGATGAGGAACAGCGAGATGCCGTCGACGCCGAGGTGCCAGCCAATGCCCCACTGCTCGATCCAAGCGTGCTGCGACGAGAACTGGAAGCCAGCCTCGCCCTGCTCGAAGGCAAACAGCAGCCAGATCGACAGAGCGGCCGTTCCGACCGACGCGATCAGGGCAATGAGCTTGGTGATCTCGGGACGCGACTTGGCGGTCAATGCAACAGCGACGGCGCCGATGAACGGCACGAGGATGAGCATGGTGAGAATCGGGAACGACATCGCAGCACCGTGTGATTCCTCAACAGCGAGCAGGCCGCTAGTGGGGAGAAGAACAAGTAGACCAGACATTAAAGAATTCCTCGAATCACCACGAACCAACCGAGGAGCAGGACGACACCGATGCCGATCACCCCGGCGTATTGACGCACATAACCGGTCTGAGCCTTGCGGACCTGGTTCGACGTTTCACGGACCAACGTGGCCACGCCATTGACTGCACCATCGACAACCTTGGTGTCGAATTCAGCAACACCGTCGAAGCTCTTGCGGCCCGGGTTGCCCATGAACCAGCTAATCATGTTGTCGTAGTTCCAGCCGTCGGCGAACAGCTTCGGCTCGATCGGCCTGACCATCTTCTTTTGGTAGACGGCGAACGCGCCGGCGATGCCGACGAGCGCACACGCAACAGCGATGGCAATCAGGATCGTCTTGTTGTCGTACGCCCACGTGCCCTTGATGATCGCTTCGCCGATCCCCCGCTCTTCTGGGCCTTCGCCAAACTCGACGATCGGGTGGAGCCAGTCGAGCAGCTTGTGCTGAGCGCCCTTCGGGATGATGCCGAGCGACGGAAGCTGGATGATGCCGCCAACCATTGAGAGCCCAGCGAGGACCACGAGCGGAATGAGCATGGTCGGAGGCGACTCGTGCGGCTTGAACTCGCCGTGAGCGCCATGGGTTTGCACGGGTGCGGGCGCTTCGACGGGCGCCTCTGCATCGCCACTGCTCGGGTCAGCGGACTCGAGGTGAGTTGCTTCTTCGGCGTTGGCCAGCGAGCCCCACTTCTGCTCGCCGAAGAAGGTCATGACGACCTGGCGAGTCATGTAGAACGCGGTGAGGATCGCCGTGACGATGCCGATCACGTAGAGGATCGGGCTTTCAGCGAGCGCGAACACCAGGATCTCGTCTTTCGACCAGAAACCAGCGAACGGTGGCACACCGGCAATGGCGAGCCAGCCGATGATGAACGTCGATGCGGTGATCGGCATGAACTTGAACAGCTTGCCCATCTTGCGCATGTCCTGCTCGTCGTGCATGCCGTGGATGACCGAACCCGAACCAAGGAAGAGCAGCGCCTTAAAGAAGGCGTGCGTAATCATGTGGAAAATTGCCGCCACGTAGGCGCCGGTACCGACCGCGAGGAACATGTAACCGAGCTGGGACACCGTTGAGTAGGCCAACACCTTCTTGATGTCGTTCTGCGCCAGCGCGATCGTGGCAGCGAACAGTGCGGTGATCGCACCGGTGTAGGCAATGAGCGTTGGGACCCAGTCGGCAGCAGCGCCGAGGACCGGGTTGATGCGGACCATCAAGAACACGCCGGCGGTGACCATCGTCGCCGCGTGAATCAGCGCCGAGACGGGAGTTGGGCCGGCCATGGCGTCGGGCAGCCAGACGTAGAGCGGGAGCTGCGCGGACTTGCCAACAGCACCGAGGAACAGCAGCGCGGCGATGCCGGTGGCGGTTGCCTGGGTCAGCGTGCCAGCGAGAGCGCTCTCGTTGATCACGGCGTAGTCGATCGAGCCGACGGCGCCGAAGGCGAGGAACATCGCAAGCATCACGCCGAAGTCACCGATGCGGTTGGTGACGAAGGCCTTCTTGCCCGCCGAGGCGTTCGCATCTTTGGTATGCCAGAAGGAGATGAGGAAGTACGAGCACGTCCCGACGCCTTCCCAGCCAAGGAAGGTGACCAGCAGGTTCGAACCGAGCACCAGCAACGTCATCGAAAGAACGAAGAGGTTGAGGTAGAGAAAGAACTTGGAGAACTTCGGGTCGCCGTGCATGTAGCCGATCGAATACAGGTGGATCAGCGAGCCGATACCCGTCACGAACAGCAACATCGTGCTACTCAGCGGATCGACAAGAAAGGCCATGTCGATCTTCAGGTCGCCGACCGGCACCCAGGAAAAGAGGGTGATGACTTCGGAGCGGTCAGCAGCATTCCGCGACAGCAGGTCAAAGAAGATGCCAACGGCAGCAGCGAACGACAGCAGCACCATCGTCGTGGCGAAGTGGCCAGCCTTCGGCTCACCGAGCTTGCGGCCTCCAATGAGGATCGTCAGGAAGCCAACGAGCGGGAAAAGTGGCACCAGCCAAACAAGGTCAATCATGACTAGCCCTTCAATTCCGCGAGGTCGTCAGCGGTGGCGCCCGGCTTGCGGCGCAAGATCGACACGATAATGCTGAGGCCGACCACGACTTCGGCGGCCGCAACGACCATCACGAAGAACACCGCTGTCTGGCCGTTGATGTCGCCCAGCTTGATGGCGAGCGCAACAAAGGTGAGGTTGGCAGCGTTGAGCATCAGCTCGATGCACATGAACATCACCAATGGGTTGCGGCGGATCAAGAGGCCAACCGCGCCGATGCTGAAGAGCAGCGCCGCGAGAATGAGGTACCACGACGGTTCGATGGCAGCGATCACTTGGACGCTCCCGGCGTGACCGTAGATTCGGCATCTGCTCTTTCCTGGTTGCGCGGCCACTTGCGGGTCAGCACGACCGTGCCGGCAACGGCGACGATCAGCAGCACCGAGGTGAGCTCAAACGCGAAGATGTGGTCGCCGTAGAGGTTCTCGGCCAGTTGCTTAATGTTGCTGTCGCTGTCACCGGTGACCGTCGCGATGTCGAGGCCGTCACCAATCGCATTGGGCAACACCGTGGCGCCGTCGGCCTTGACGATCGCGGCCGTCAGGAGCGAGACGAGCCCGAGGCCCATGATCGCTGCGAGCGGACGCTGCACCTTGATGGGTTCGATCGAGAGATCCATTGCATTGTCGACACCGAGCAGCATGATGACAAAGAGGAACAGCACGACGATGGCGCCGGCATAGACGATGATCTGCACGGCTGCGAGAAAGTGCGCTTCCTGAGCAACGAACTGCACGGCGATACCGAACAGTGTGAGCACCAGGCCGAGAGCAGCGTGGACCGGGTTCTTCAACGTGATGACGCCGATGGCGCCGCCAAGCACCATCGCGGCAGCCGCGAAAAAGACGAGATATTCAAGAAATGTCGTATCCATGTGTTCAGCGTTTTACCGTTCGAATTCCAGACAATTTTGCGGGATACTCAGAAGCATCACGCTCGGCCTGCTTGGGCTCAGGAGCACGCAGACCGTAGCCGAGTTCGTTGCTCCAACCCACCTCCCCTTCGAAGGTGGCGTCGCCTGACGGTGACGTGGCGCGCATCCAGCCGGACGTGTTGTCGTCTTCGCCCTCACGCCAGTCTTCCCAGGGAAGGCGCTGGGCCTTGCCCTCGTCATCGACGACGAGTTCAGTCTTGGTGTAAATCGCATCCTGTCGATTGGTGAACGAAAACTCGAACATCTTCGACTCTGTGATCGCCTCGGTCGGGCATGCCTCAACACAGAGATCGCAGTGAATACAACGCAAGTAGTTGATCTCGTAGATCCAGCCGAAGCGTTCGCCTGGGGACGTGGGGTTCTCGGCGTCATTGTCGGCACCACGCACGTGAATGCAATTGGCGGGGCAGACACCGGCGCACAGTTCGCAGCCAATGCACTTCTCCATGCCGTCTTCGTAACGATTCAGGACGTGACGACCGTGTAGCCGCTCGGGCTTCGGGATCTTCTCGTCGCCCTGTGACGTGGAGGTGAAGTCGCCCTTCTTCTTGGCGCGGCGACCACCGGAGTACTGCGTGGTCACCTGCTTGCCGCCAAAGAGGCGGTGCTGGCGAAGTGGGATCAGAAATCCTTCGAAGTAACCCATCAGTTCGAGCCCTTTCCGGAGCCGGCTGTCGTTGAGCCGGCTGTCGTTGATTGCGCTGGCGTTGATCCGGAGGGCACTGGCGCCAGTGTGCTGTTTGCCTCACGATTTTTGCGGCTGACGCTGAGTGCCGCCATGAACAAGCTCATTGCTGCGGCTCCGATCACCAATGAGATGGCGACGACTCGGAGGCTGGCCACACGATCGCCATTGGCGAACTCGCGGAGTGCCGCGAGCAGCAGGAACCAGCCCAGGGAAATCGGGATGAGAACCTTCCAGCCGAGGTCCATCAACTGGTCGTAGCGCAGACGTGGCAGCGTTGCACGGAACCAAACGTACATGTACAAGAACATCAGCAGCTTGAGAATGAACCAAACCGAACCTTCAATCCAGCCCGGGATGATCGGGATGTCGAAGAGGCCCTGCGGCCCACCGAGGAACAACGTGACCATCACGCCGGACATGGTGATGACGTTCATGAACTCAGCGAGGAAGAAGAGGGCGAAGCGAATGCCGGAATACTCGGTGTTGAAGCCACCGACCAGCTCCTGCTCGGCCTCAACGAGGTCGAACGGCGGGCGGTTGAGCTCGGCCGTGGTCGCGATGACGAAGACGAAGAACGGCAACAAGCCGGTGGTGATCAGATTCCAGTCGACGAAGCGATCCTGAGTCTGAACGATGCCCGACGTCGACAGGGTGCGTGACGACAGCAGCACCGCCGCGAGGCTCAAGCCGAGTGCTGCCTCGTACGAAATCATCTGTGCCGAGGCACGGACCGAACCGAGCAGCGGGTACTTCGAGCCAGAAGCCCAGCCGGCGAGCATGATGCCGTAGACGGCGATCGAGCTGAGCGCAAGAACGAGCAGGATGCCGACGGGCGGATCAGCGAGCTGCAGGCGCGTGGTCTGACCAAAGATCTCAACGGTGCCGTTCTTGAATGTTCCATCAGCATTTTGGGAGAAGTCGCCACCGAGTGGGATGACCGCCCAGACCAGGAATGCCGGCACGAAGGCAAGGAAGGGCGCCAAGCGGAACACGATCCGATCGGCACGGTTCGGCAGGAGGTCTTCTTTGAAGAAGAGCTTGATGCCGTCAGCGAGCGTCTGGAGCAGCCCAGCTGGGCCTGCCTTGTTCGGCCCGACGCGGTTCTGCATGCCCGAGACAACCTTGCGCTCGAACCAAACCATCAGCATCGTGCCGACGAGCCCGAGCACGAAGATGACCAGCACCTTGACGAGAATGATCAGCAGCGGCGTCCACAGCAGCCCGCCCTCGGTAATGGGGTCGATGGCGACCAGGCCATTGGCCACATATCCGTTATATCCGTTGACAAGTTGGGAGGTGAGCATCAGATCCGCTCGATTCGAACGTCGGTGTTGGCAGCAGTTGCATCGATGATGTCTTCGATACTGCCAGCTCCGGCCTGGTTGAACGGTGCCCACACGACACCACGGGGGACGTTGCTGTTGCCGACGACCGGCAGCACCGCAGTTGCCTTGGCACTAATCAGCTTGACCTCGGTGCCTGCGGTGACGCCGATGCCGTCGAGATCAAGCGGGTGCACGTGGGCAGCTGCACCCGGTGCGAGGTTGACGAGCGAACGCGACAGCGCCGTACCAATGGCCCGGTCGTACAACTTGCGGTTGACAACGAGCCGGTAGTCGTAGCTGTTGCGTCCTGCTACGGCGACCGACACTGCCGGCAACGACGCAGCAGGCTGCGCCGACATCACTCCGTTGGGGTCGCTGGCGAGCGCCTCGCGAGTGACCATCGGGTAGAGCGGCGCGATCGCCGCGATGGCGTCGGTGACATCGTTGACCGTGGCGACGTCGGCGAGGGGGTGGTCGGCGCCGAACGAGTTGTCACCGAGCGACATGCCGAGTTCGACAGCAATCATCCAGTCGGGACGAGCCGTGCCGGTCACTGTGACCTTCTGCGCAAGGGTTGTGACGCGGCCCTCAAGGTTCGTCGTGGTGCCGGACTTCTCACCATAGGCGGCAGCGGCGAGCACAACGTCGGCGAGATTGGTGGACTCGGACGGATGCGTGTCAACCGAGATGATGCGACGAGCACCGGCCAACGCACGACGTGCCAGGTCCCTGTCGGGGCAATCGTTGAGCGGGTCGGCGCCGACCAGAATCAGCAGGTCGATCTTGCCCTCGGCAGCGGCGGTCAGTGCATCGATCGCATCGCCGCGGTCCCCGACCGGGCCGGTGGGGGCCATGCCGAGCGAGAGCGCACCGACAACATTCCCACGACGCAGCGCCGGGAGCACTTTGGCGCGGGGCGCTGCGTTGAGTATTGCCTGCAGCGCCGCAACGGTGGCGTCGGACGACTCGGCGAGGTTGGGCCGACCGGCGACGATGACAACGTCACCGCGAGCAAGTTGGGCAGCGATGTCGGCATCAGCAACGGCCTTGGCCACTGCGTCGGCCTGGTTACCAGGCTCATGACGCACGCTCTTCCATGCGTACCGACTGAGGCCGGTGTCGATCGCAGAGAACTCGATGATCTTGCTGCGCTGCTTCACTGCAGCGTCACGAAGACGGAGGTAGAGGACCGGCAGCTCTTCTTTCAGGTCAGGGCTGAGGAGCACGATTGTCGAGGCGTTCGCCGCTTCGTCGATGGTGGCGCGGTTGAGGCCGAGCAGTTCGGCAGGCAGACCGTCACCGAGTTGCGCATCGCGGTACGGGGTGTCGATCGCGTCGGCGAGCTGGCCCCAGGCGAAGGCATCTTCGTTGCTGCCGCGTGCACCACCGAGGATGGCAATGCGCTGGGGACCGCCGTTGGCGAGAGCCTCACGGATGAGGCCGCTGGCGGTCGCCATGGCACCGTTCCAGGTGGTTTCAATCAGGCCCGCGTCGGTGCGGACCATCGGGTTGGAGAGACGATGCTCCGAGTTGACCGCTTCGAAGTTGAAGCGACCGCGATCGCAGAGCCAGCCGTGGTTCACCGGGTCGGAGTCGACGCCTTGGTACCGGAGCAGTTCGTCACGGCTCGACTGGATAATCGTGCGGCAGCCGACCGAGCACGTGGTGCACGTGGACTCTTGCTGTTCGAGGTCCCACGGACGGGCCTTGAAGCGATACGGCTCAGCGGTGAGTGCACCGACCGGGCAGATCTGGACGGTGTTGCCCGAGAAGTACGAAGCGAAGGGCTCGTCCGGGAAGGTCATCACCTGCGTGTTGTTACCGCGTTCGGTGAAGACAATCAGCTTGTCGCCAGCCACTTCGTCAGCGAAGCGCGTGCAGCGGTCGCAAAGAATGCAGCGCTCACGATCGAGCAACACGAGGTCGCTGATCGGGATCGGCTTCTCGAAGTGACGCTTCTCTTCGACGAACCGACTCTCACCGGGACCGACGGCGTAGGACTGATCTTGGAGCGGGCACTCGCCGCCCTTGTCGCAGATCGGACAGTCGAGCGGATGGTTCGCGAGCAGCAGCTCGATCATGCCCTCTTGGGCACGCTTCGCAGTCGGCGACTCGGTGTCGATCTTCATGTCAGGCGACACGGTGATCATGCATGACGGCTGGAGCTGCATCCCGCGGCCGGTGTCGATCTCGACGAGGCACTGGCGGCACATGCCGACCGAACTCATTCGGGGGTGGTAGCAGAAGTGCGGCACCGCGGCGCCGTTCCCTTCGGCGACTGCGATGACGAGGTCGCCCTTCTGTGCAGTGATCTCGCGGCCGTTCAGCGTGACCCGCACAGCGTTGGGGTCGGGCTCTGGCTCGGGCACTTGTTCGATTGCTTCTTCTTCCGCAATCTCGGTGGGGACATCAGTCATGCGTCAGCTCCTGAGAGTGCGGTGACGGGAATGGAAACTCGCTTGGGCACCTTGGTGACGCGCGCTTCGAACTCTTCGGGGAACAGCGTGAGGGCCGAATGCAACGGCGCCCAGGCAGACGGTCCGACGAAGCAGATCGTGGTCATCTTGTACGGGAACGGCACGGCTTCGAGGCCGAGACGTGCACTCGAGGCGTGTGGCATATCGCCGGGGCAGATCGTCTGGCCGACCTCACGCATCTGGTCGAGGTCGGCGTCGGTGCCATGACCGGCAACGACTCGTTCGAGCATCCGCATGAGCCAGGTGCCACCTTCGCGGCACGGCGTGCACTTGCCGCACGACTCGTTGGCGTAGAACTTCGTGAGTGTGTACGCGGCGTGCGGGATGTCGGTGGTGGAGTCCATCACCATGATGGCGCCCGACCCGAGCATCGAACCGGCGGCGCCGGCTTCCTTGCCTTCGAACGGAATGTCCAGCTGATCCTCGAGGAACCACGGCGCCGAACCGCCACCGGGCACGAAGGCCTTGATGTCGTTGTCGTCGCGGATGCCCTGGCTGAACTCGTCGCCGTAGATGATGTCGCGGAACGTGGTCGAGCCGTTGATGATCTCGTACACACCGGGCCGCTTGACGTGCCCTGACACGGCAACCATCCGAGTGCCGGGCGAGGAGGGCGTGCCGATGGACATGTAGGCCGCCGAACCGTTGATGGCGACGAACGGGAGATTTGCGAGCGTCTCGACGTTATTGACGATGGTCGGCATGCCGTACAGGCCGACGGCTGCCGGGAAGAACGGCGGCTTCAGGCGAGGCATACCGCGCTCGCCTTCGAGCGATTCGATCAGGGCAGTTTCTTCACCGACGACGTAGGCGCCTGCACCCCAGTGCAGCACGATGTCGACGGAGAAATCAGTGCCGAGGATGTTTTTGCCGATGTAGCCAGCGGCATATGCGTCGTTGAGTGCGATGGCGATGCGCTCTTGAGCGACGGCCATCTCGCCACGGACATACAGGAAGCACTGCGACAGACCGGCGGCATAGCACGCGATCAGACAGCCTTCGATCAGCTGGTGCGGATCGCGCTCCATGAGGAGGCGGTCTTTGTAGGTACCCGGCTCCGACTCGTCACCGTTGACGACGAGGTAGCGCGGCCACACGCCCTGCGGGGTGAAGCCCCATTTGACCCCGGCCGGGAAGCCAGCTCCACCGCGACCGAGCACTGTGGAGTTGCGCACTTCGTCGTGCATCTCCTGCGGCGACATGGCCAGGCACTTCTTGAGGCCTTCGTATCCATCGGTCGCGAGGAAGCGTTCGAGGGTGTGACTGTCTTCGTACTCAAAACGCGACGTCACGACCTTCGGGCGGTCACCGATGTAGAAGCCCGGGATGTAATCGTGCGTCACGGCACCGGGCGAGTTCGTGGGGTGGCTCACTTGGATGCCCCTTCATTGTCTGGCGCTTCTGCGACGGGGATCCACGCGGGACCGCTCGTGACGTCGTCGGGGTGCACAGCACCCACGCCCTTGTCGGCAGGAATGTGCTGGCGTTGCAGGCCGAGCGTGCCATGGGCAGGAATCTCGGCCTCGAGTTTTCCGGCACGAAGATCATCGACCATCTGATCGAAGTCATCGTGGGTGACGCGGTACTTGTAGCGGTAGTTGACCTGCAGGCACGGGGCCTCGGTACATGCCGCCTGGCATTCGGCCGGCTCGAGCGTGATCAGCCCGTCATCGGTGGTGCCGCCAGCCTTGACGCCGAGCTTCTCTTCAGCGTGGTGCAGCAGTTCGCCGGCACCGAGCAGTGCACACGACAACGTCGTACACACGTTGATGACGTACTTGCCGACAGGTTCGAACTTAAACATTTCGTAGAACGATGCAGTGCCGAGCACTTCGGCCGGGGTGACGTTGACCAGTTCGGCAATGTGCCTCATCGCGTCTTCGGTGACGTAGCCGTTTTGCTCCTGGCTGAGATGGACGAGCGGGATCAGGGCCGACTTCTGCTTCGGGTAATGCCCGATGATTACCTTAGCGATGGCCACGTTGTGGTCGGATAAACGGCTCATGAGCCAGCTCCTGTGAACGAAAGAGTGTCGCCAAACACAAACATGAACGAGATCATCGGTCGACGCCGTTCATCACAGCCATGTTCGTGGCAAACGAGAACGAGATCATCGGTCGACGCCGCCGAGCACAGGATCAACCGAGGAGATGATCGCCACGGCGTCGGCAACGAGGCCGCCACGCATCATGTGCGGTAGGCACTGAATGTTGACGAATGACGGATCGCGCATGTGGAGACGGTACGGATTCGGGCCACCGTCGGAAGCGATGTAGCAACCGATCTCGCCACGAGGGCTCTCGATGCCCAAGTAGACCTCGCCCTCCGGCACCTTAAAACCTTCGGTGAAGATCTTGAAGTGATGGATGAGCGCCTCCATCGACTCGTCAATGCGAGCACGCGGCGGCGGGGTGACCTTCTTGTTCTGGATGCGGTAGTCGCCCTCGGGGATCCGTTCAAGGATCTGGCGAACCAACACCATTGACTCACGGATCTCGGCGAGACGGATTGCATACCGGTCGAACGCATCGCCGTACGAGCCGACCACGACGTCGAATTCGAGTTCGTCGTAGTGCAAGTAGGACTGGTCGCGACGGAGGTCCCACTCGACACCGGTCGAACGAAGAATGGGGCCGGTGGCACCGAGCGCAAGTGCCTCACGGGGCGTGATCACGCCGACGCCCTGCAGACGCTCACGCCAGATCGGCTGGCCGGTCATCAAGATGTCGTACTCGTCGAGACGCGGCGGCAGCAGGTCGAGGATACGCAGCACACCATCGCGCCAGCCAGCAGGCAGGTCGGCTGCGAGGCCGCCGGGGCGGATGTAGTTGTGGTTCATCCTGAGGCCAGTGACCTCTTGGAAGAACCGCAGCACTTCTTCGCGCTCACGCCAGCCGTAGATCATCATCGACACGGCGCCGAGGTCCATGCCGTTCGTTGCCATGAACAGCAGGTGGCTCGACATGCGGTTCAGCTCGGAGAGCAGCATGCGAATCCAGACGGCACGGTCGGGGATGTCGCCGTCGATACCGAGCAGTTTCTCGGTGGCCATCGAAAAGACGAGCTCGTTGTTGAGCGGGCTCAGGTAGTCCATGCGGGTGACATTGGTGCCGCCCTGCATAAAGGTGAGCTGTTCGGCGGTTTTCTCCATGCCGGTGTGGAGGTAGCCGATAATCGGCTTGCAGCGGAGCACCGTTTCGCCCTGCAACTCGAGCATCAGTCGAAGCACGCCGTGGGTCGACGGATGCTGGGGCCCCATGTTGATGATCATTGTCTGATCTTCTTCGGGGTCGTCGGGGAGCTCGCCCAAGTTGGCTGCGTCGGCCTCGGACATGCGCAGAACAGAGCCAACTTCGCGGAGCAACTCACGCGCGGTCGTCTGGCTGCGCGGCTTGAGCTTCTGATCGCCTTCGTCGGTGCCGGCGACGAACAGGTGGTAGTTCGTACCAAGATGGTCGGTACTGGCGACCTCGCCGATCGAGGGTTCGAGGACCTCCTCGACGGCTTCGGCCTCTACGGCGGCGCCGGCCTTTTGGCCAGTGAGCTTTTCTTCGGTGGTGCTCATGCGTTGGCTCCCTTGAACTGCACCGGAATGCGGCCGACGTCGTAGTCCTTGCGGAGCGGGTGGCCTTCCCAGTCTTCGGGCATCAGGATGCGCGTGAGGTCGGGGTGGTCGGCGAACAAGATGCCGAACATGTCGTAGGCCTCGCGCTCCATGGCTTCGGTCCCGGGATAAATTTCGAACAGCGACGCGACGGTCGGATCGGCCTCAGGAACTTGGACGCGCAGCCGCGTGCGACGGCGATGGGCCATGTCGAGGAGATTCACGACGACTTCGAAACGTTGCGGCTCAATGTCGGCGGGAAGCACGCGATCCATGAACTCGAGATAGTCGATGCCGCACAAGTCGATGCACATGATGTATCCCTCGTCGGCGAGTGCCTTGACGACGTCGAGGTACTGCGCGGCGCTCGCGTGGATGACTTCCTGGCCGTTCGAATCCGTCACGGGGCAGCCGTGAAGAGTCGGCTGGGCGGCAGCGTCTGCTGCGTCTGCTTCTTGGGTGGCGTTGCTGGAGGCGGCGTCGTCGCTCATGATTTCATTCCGAGAAGCACGGGTGTCGAAGTCGCATCGATGTGCTCGACATGGATATTCGCGCCGGCTCCGGACACTGCGCGACGCTTCAAGATTTCTTCGTTCTCGATGAGACCGTGCAGCGTTTCGATCGCATGGATCAGCGTCTCCGGTGTGGGTGGGCAGCCGGGTGCGTACACGTCGACCGGGACAATCTGGTCGACGCCCTGCACGATGGCGTAATTGTTGAACATGCCGCCAGAACTGGCGCAAACGCCCATCGAAATAACCCACTTGGGCTCCATCATCTGGTCGTACACCTGGCGCAGGACGGGAGCCATTTTCTGGCTCACACGACCCGCGACGATCATGATGTCGGCCTGACGTGGCGATGCACGGAACACTTCCATGCCGAAGCGGGAGATGTCGTAGTGCGCAGCACCGGTGGCCATCATTTCGATCGCGCAGCAGGCGAGACCAAACGACGCAGGCCATGACGAGCGGGAACGCGACCAGTTCACGAGATCTTCCAGCTTGGCGGTGATGACGTTGTGCGCGATCCCACCGATTCCGTCGTCGAGCACATCGTTGACGATGCCCATGTTGTGACTCCTGTGGCTTTCGGGGGTGTTCGGACTGTCGCGGCCGCGAGGCGGCTTATGCGGCTTCGTGTTCGGATGGTTCGTCGCGGCTTGGCAGACGGCCTTCGGTACCGACGCGACGGATGGTTGACGACATCGTGCGTTCGGGAGAGAAGATTGCTGCTTCGGCTTCGAGGTTCCGATACTTGTGCAGCGGTCCCCAGTCAAGGCCACCGCGGGCAACTTCGTACACGAACGTGAGGAAGAAGATTACCGAGAAGGCGAGGATCGCCCAGAAGCCGTAAAACCCGAGTGAGTCACGACCGACCGCATACGGATAGATAAAGATGATCTCGATGTCAAACATGATGAACAACATCGCAACGATGTAGAAGCTGACCGGAAAGCGCTCGGGGAGGTCACGTGTGGGGACGATGCCGCACTCGTAAGGCGCTTCCTTGGCTGTTGACGGGCGGCTCGGTGCGAGCACTCGTGATGCCACGAAGCTGATGCCGCCGAAGGCGATCGCCAGGAACATCAAGAAGATGACCGGGAGGTATTGCGCCATAGAAGCCTGCCCTATGCCGTGGCGACGGCGCTGGAGAGGTTGTCCTTCAAGATGCGCTCACGACGGTGCAACAGGTAGCAGAGCGCAAGGAAGATCGCGCCGCCACCAAGAGTTAAAACCACTGCCGGCTGACGCTTCGCACCGAGGTCACGAACCATATAAACGTACTGACGCTGCCCGGCTTCATCGATTTCGGCGGCGGCCGGCGCTCGACCTGGCTCTCTGCGGACGGGAATCAACGGCGAGACCTCGACGACGATGAAATGCGGCTTGTGGAAGAACGCGAAGAAGTCCAAGGACTCGTTGCCGAGGATCAACGGGAAACGCTCACCGCCGATGTCGAAAACCTCAGTGATTTCGTACTGGCCCGCCGCGAGTGCACCATCTTTTTCGATGTTCTCGCTCGCTGCGGCTTGAGCCTGGCCGTACGCCGGGTTGCCACTTGAGATCTTGACGTATCCCTCGTCGAGGAATTGCTGCTCGACGAGTTTATGCACTTCTGTTGCAGGTGCATTCTCATAGTCATCCGGGAGGCTCTGAAGAGCGCCAGCACTGCGCAGCGCTGGAACGTCCTGAATGATGGTCTGGCCAGGGATTGCAGCCCACGACGGCTCGGGCCCCTTGAGGCCGATGCCATAGATCCACCAGGTTGCGCCCATCAAGGCCATCCAACCCATGAGCCCGGTCAAGGTGACGAGGAACGCGAGGCGCGAGCCCATGTTCGTCGCCATCACCATGTACAGACTGCCCATCAGGACGAAAACGCCCATGATGACCGTGAGGAGACCGCGTAGTTCGGGCTCCCATCCAATTGCCAACAGTGACATGTTGTTCACAAACTCCGTACGTATTCGACGACTGCTTCGATTTGTTCGTCGGTCAGCATCGCACCGAAACCAGGCATCCGACCACTGCCCTGACCCTGGTTACCGTAGACCTTGCCGAACTCAGAACCGTTCTTCAAGAAGGCGACCATGTCGGCTTCGTCGTTGAAGTGACTGTTCGTTGAGCCGCCGGTGAGGTTCCAACCGAAGGCACCCTGTCCGGTTTGACCCGGGTTTCCGTAGCTCCAACCTTGAGTGTGGCAACGGGCGCAGCTGTAAGCGCCACTGCCGAGTTCGAGATTGAAGACAGCCTCGCCGACGCTGGACGCTTCGCCAGAGGCGAGTGCACCGTCGATCGATGCCTGGATGTCGCTGGCGATTTTCTCGGGCACGGAACCGCTCTCGCAGAGTTCCTGGCCGTAGAAGCTGAAGGCTTCGACCTCTCCGGCGCCGCAGTTCTCACGTGGCAGCTGAATCGACTTGAGGTACTCGAGCACGTTGTCGATCTGCTGGCTGTTCATCGGGCCACCGCCGACGAGACCCCACGGGGACATCGGCGAGAACGGACGGCCGTAGTTCAAGATGAACCTGATCTCAGATTCGTCGAAGCGGTAGTACACCGTGTTCAGCGCCGGAGCCTTCCAGTTGACGGCAGTGATCTCGCCGGTCAGTTTGTCGGTGACCGTGAACGGCGCTTCGCCGCCAACCGCACCCATGCCACCGTGGCAGCCTGCGCAGTTGAAGCCACCTTCAGCGGTCGGAGCAAAGAGCTGCGACCCCCAGCTGGCAAATCGGTTGTTCCATCCTTTTTCGGCGCCGGCCAGACGGCTGGGCTCGAACACCCAGTACGCCGGCAGCATCACCACAATGATGACAAGGAGCAGCACACCGAAGAGTTGTACACGCTCAAGGTGCGAGCCTTCGAGCGTTTCATCGTCGTGATACTCCTTGCGGTTGGCAGCGAGTTCGATCTCCGAACCCACTTCCTTGCGGCCTGCCACGACATTGAAAATGCCGTAAACAACCCAACCGATCGCAATGAGGACAACGCTGAGAACAGCGAGGGTCCCCGTAGTGGTTGCCAGAATCATCAGTGTGCGCCTCCACCAGTGCAGTGCGGACCTTCGGCTTCTTGACCTGTGGTATTCACGCCGATCGCCGGGCCGGCCACTTTGACGCCGGTGTTAATCGTGACGTCACCAGTCGGTGACACGTCGGCCGGATGGCGATCCATGCCGCGCGGCGCCGGACCACCCTTCTTCTCACCGACGCGGTTGTACTGCGAGCCGTGGCATTGGCATTCGAACCATTGGCTCGTCTTGCACTCAGGCACGCGACAACCGAGGTGCGGGCACTTCTGGCTCAGCACCACGATTCCCTGCTCCATTGCGGGCAGCAGCGAATCAGCGTAGATCAGTTTGGCGGCAGGAATTGATTCTGCCGGGTAGGCCGTGATCCACGACTTGGCCTCGGGGACATAGAAGAAGCCGCCACCCTGCTTGATGCCAGCTTTGATCGTCTCGAGCTTGCCGGCAGCGACGCTGCCGCCAAAGCCACCCGTGCCCGACGGCCACAGGAATGCCACGAAGGAGGCCGCGGCGAACGACGCGATGCCAGCGCTCATCAGGGTGATAGTGGCACGGTTGAAGAACTGACGGCGTGACACGCCGAGTGCTTCGGGATCTGGCGGGGTCCACGGAACAAGCGTCGAGTCCTCGGCGCCGACCTGGACCAGTTCCTTGCTGCGGGCCTGCACGCCTTCAGCTTCGGCATCAGCGCCGGTACGAGTCGAAGCTGCTGCTTCGGCACCTGCGGCACTGCGGCCTGCTTTATCTCGTTTTACTGCTTCGCCGGAGAAAGCGCCTGCGCCGCGCACGTCGCTCTTGCGAGCGAGCGTGGCGAACGAGATGGCGCCAAGAACGACGACGACGCCGATTGCGAGGGCGATGACTGCTGCGTTACTCATGGGGGGTACTCCTTTGCTATCTCTACTACGTACTCAGGTCGGCTGTGAGATGACTCAGAGCTCGAAGAACAGGCCGTCGACCCAGGGCAACACGAAGTTGAAGCCAGGGCCACGGAAGAAGGAACCGATCATGACGAGCACAGACCAGAACATCAGGTGCACCGTCATCAATGATGTGGCGAACTTGCGATCTTCGGGTTTGTTCGACGGGTTGCGATCGACGAATGGGGTGAGGATCAAGAAGATCATGCCAACGCCGGGAAGGGTCACGCCGGCCACCATCGGGTGGAACATCGTGAGCAATTCCTGCAGGCCGAGGAAGTACCAGGGCGCCTTCGACGGGTTCGGGGTTGCGTTGGTGTTGGCGAGCTGCAGCAGTGGAGCGTTGACGAACACCGAGAAGATGAACGTGAACGCCGTCATAGCCAGGGCGGCAACGAATTCGGCTGCAAGGAGGTGCGGCCAGGTGTGCACCTTGTCGACCGGGGTGGCCTTGACGTCCTGAATCGAACCGGACTTGACGACCGTGAGCAGGCGTTGGGTATGACCACCCGGGCCTGCACCGACGGGAATGCCAGCGCTGGTGGGGACAGCTGCGACCATGGCGCCGACCTTTTCGGCGACGGCAACTCCGCCACCACGAGCACCCTCGTCATCTGGGGCAGCGCCACCGGCTGTCGCTGCCTTGGCAGCCTGGCTGCGTTTCAACAGTGCTTCGGGAATACGCGAGTCGCCTGCTGGCGCAGCAGATTCACTGCTGGCCGCTGCCGGTTCGGCAGCAGAAGCCGCGTCCGCGGACTTCTCACGGGCGGCTTGCGCCCGCTTCAGCAGATGTTCTGGGATCTCGGTCATGAGTTCGCCCCTTCATCTTTCTGTCCCTGGTTCTCAGGGACACAGCCATTCAACATCACAAATCTTTTGGAGGTCATATCCAGATCACAGCGGACCGGAAATACCGCCGTCTTTCCGCACTCGCCAGAAATGGATCGCCATGAAGATGACGATGATGAACGGCAGGAACAAGACATGCAGCACATACCAGCGCAGCAAGGTCTCGGAGCCGATCTCGGCACCACCCAGCAAGACAAATCTGACCTCATTACCGAACACCGGCGTATAGCCCATCATGTTGGTTCCCACAGTCACCGCCCACAGCGCTAGCTGATCCCACGGGAGCAGGTAGCCAGTGAACGACAGGAGCAGGGTGAGAGTCAAGAGGATCACGCCAATGACCCAGTTGAACTCACGCGGCGGCTTGTAGGCGCCGTGGTAGAAAACCCGAGCCATGTGCAAGAAGACGGCGAGCACCATCAAGTGGGCCCCCCATCTGTGCATGTTTCTGACCAGGAGCCCGAAGGTCACTGAGGTCTGCAGGTTCTGGATGTCGTTCCAGGCAGCGGTTGCCTCGGGACGGTAGAAAAACATCAAGAAGATGCCGGTGACTGTCAGCAAGATGAACAAAAAGAAGCTGAGGCCGCCGAGGCAGAGGGTGTAAGACACCTTGACCGCATGACGCTTCACCTTCACCGGGTGCAAGTGGTACAGCACCGAGTTCATGATGACATACGAGCGGTTACGCGGGCTGTCGGTGTAGCCCTTGCGGAAAATGGAACCCGGTCGGAAGATCGAGCTCCAGGCCTGGCTGCCCTGGGTGGCATCGACCGCCTGATTCACGCGGTCCTTCACGGTCGGGCGTGGTTTGTCGTCAATCGTCTTAGACATGAATCTCTCTCAGAGCCTCATCCCATAGCCGTAGCCATGGTTGTTGGTACGCATGTGATAGTCGCCGGCTGCTGTTGCGGAGCCGGCCTTGCCGAGGATGATGACCCCGGTCGGACAACGGTCGACGCACAGTGCACAGCGTGTGCAGATGTCGTCGTCGATTGTGAACATGAATGCATCGGACGGATCGGTACCCGGCTGCTCGGTGCCAATGGCCTCGGTCACCGCCGACGTGCTCACCATGTGAATGCACTTCCACGGACAAATGTCGACGCAGCCCTCGCAGGCAATGCATTCGGATTGGTCGATGTGAATGAACTGCTTCGGCTTGACGGCCCTGCTGAGGTAGTCAGCGTCGACTTCCACCAACGTGTAAGCGTCAGTGAACGGCATCATCGGTGGATTTGCATCGGTCTTTGCCATGTCAGGTCACGCCTTCTTGACCAGGGGACGACCGTAAGAAGACACGGGGAGTTCTTTCTGGACTTCCTTGCCACGGTTCTGCCACCAGACCACCACGAAGATGTTCAAGCCGAAGAAGATGGCGTGGATCAGGACGACGATGATGTCCCGCAGTGCTTCGTACTGCAGGGTAATTGGGTTCCAACCGCCGAGCGACTGGGGCTTGAGGATCTGGCCGGGCCCCAGCATCATTTTATCTTTTGACCAGCCGAGGTTCTTGTCTGCATGGTCGATCCACTGGTGAGGGACGACGCCGTACGTCAAGAAGAGCACCCCGAAGGCGTAGGTGCTGGCGAGCATTGCTTCGCCCCAGGTGAAGGTTTGCCCCTTCTTGCGTCGCTGACCATACGGAATGACGGCCAGCGTCAGGAGTACGGCCGCCACGAAGGACACGATGAACGCCTGGTTGACACCAGGCCACTTCAAGACATCGATTGCGATCATCGTTGGTGGTGAGTCCTCTGAGTTGCTTTCGTACTGCGGAGTTGTTTGGTGTTCGGTCGTGACGCCAGTCGTTCTACCAAAGGCAGATCACTCGTGATTTCAATCACGAAGTCTACTCATGGTGGCTGGATGAACGAAGTCTGGCACGCAAGTGTGACGCGCGCGCCAGGTTGTGCGAAAGTGCACGAGCGTTCTGTTGAAATGTCACAAGGGCGATGCAGGCAGTGTGACGAGTTCCGGCAAATTGTCACCCTCCTAGATTCACGCGACCGCTCGTTCTCCATCTATCCTCTGCCCGGTGACTGAGATCCCCGAACATCTCCTGAAGCGGTCGCGCGAACGCCGCTCCGCAATCGGCCAGGGTGGCGACGACGCTTCTGCCACGGCACCTGCTGCTGGCGCCGTCGAGAAGTCGGCAACCGCCACGCCTGCCGCTGCTCCCCCGCCGCCGAGCGGCCCTGCCGCGCGTACCGCTGCTGCCCCGGCACCTGCTCCACAGCCGCCGAAGGTCGACCCCCATTACGTCACCGCCTACAAGCAGCGCCGCAAGGTGCCGTTCTGGGCCATGGCGACGCTGTCACTCATGCCCGTATGGGGCTTCATGTACGTGCGTGCTTTGACCGACGGCGGCGAAGTCGCCGCCGGACCAATCGGCGAAGGAGCAGAGGTCTATAACAACTGCGCCAGCTGCCACGGCGCCGCCGGTGGCGGTGGTGTGGGCTATGCCTTCACCGAAGGCGAAGTCCTCAAGACCTTCCCAAATATCGAAGACCAGATCCGTTACGTCTACTACGGCACCGAGCAGTACAACATTGCTGGCGTTGACGTGTACGGCAATCCGGAGCGTGAGGGCGGAGCCCACCAAACGGGAGTCAAGGGCGTCATGCCAGGTTTTGGTGGCCAGCTCACCGACGAGGAAATTGTCGCGGTGATCTGCCACGAGCGTTACACGCTCGCCGGTGCCGACCCGACCAGCGAAGAGTACGAAACCGAATTCGAGACCTGGTGCTCGGAAGAGTCCGTACTGTTCGAAGAGGTCGCAACCGGTGCTGTCATCCTGGCCTCCGACGATGCAATCGAGCCAGTCCCGGTCGGTGACTCGATGGTCGAAGTCACGCCGATCGGCTCTGCGCCGATCCCTGGCCGCAGCTGACCCGGTCGACGCTCCGCCGTCGACCTGCACACATCTCTTTGAGCCAGACTGACCTTCGTGCCGAGCCCGATGACTGCCATCTCCACTGATGTCCTCGTGGTCGGTGGCGGTCCGTGCGGGTCCAGCATCGCCACACGGTTGGCACGTGCCGGGCACCACGTCACTCTCGTCGAGAAGCGCAGCGGCCCACGCCACAAGGCGTGCGGCGACATCCTGTCACCACGCGCCGTTGCCGAACTCGCCGGTATCCAAGTTGATCCGACGCAGATCGGCGGACACCTCGTCCAGGGCGTCCGGCTGACGCACGGCCGCCACGCCGTCGAATCGCCGTGGCCAGAACATCCCGACTTCCCCCAACACGGCATCGTGGTGCGCCGCGATCGGCTCGACGAGCATCTGCGCGATCGTGCCGTGGCTGCAGGCGCCACTCTGTTGATGGGTCATGAGGCCGTCTCGCCGATTGCCGAGCGTGGATTCGTTCGTGGGGCGACGGTCCAACTCGTCAGCGACGAGGGCGAAGTCACAGGAACTCGCGAGATTCGCGCCCGATTCATCGTGGTCGCCGATGGCGCAAACAGCCGGTTCGGGCGCGGGCTCGGCACCAGCCGACAACGCAAGTGGCCCTATGCAATTGCCGCCCGCACCTACTTCGCGTCACCACGCACTCACGAAACCTGGGTCGAGACTTCGCTGGGCCTCCCCGACCCGAACGGCCAACCTGTCGCCGGCTACGGCTGGATTGCGCCGATGGGCGACGGCAACGTGAACGTCGGCGTGGGCGTGTTGTCAAGCCACCGAAATATCAAGAGCCTGAACACCCTGAAGCTCCTGACTTCCTTTTGTGCATCGATCGCCGATGACTGGGGAATCGACCCCAACGCAGGGCTGAAGGCGCCAACCCGGCTGCGACTTCCACTCGGTGGATCGGTCACACCCAAGATGGGCCCAACGTTCCTCGTCGTTGGCGACGCCGCTGGCGCCGCCAACCCGTTCAACGGCGACGGCCTCGAGGCAGCCTTCTTGGGTGGCCGTCTGGCCGCCGACGTCCTCGAAGAGGCCTTGACCACCGGCAACTCCACCTCGCTCCAGCGCTACCCCGTCCTGCTCGATGAGGAACTCGGTCGATATCGCAAGGTGGGCCGCCTCTCGGCCCGTTTCCTCGGCCGCCCGGCGATTCTGAAGCCAGCGCTGCACGTGGCCTCACGCAGCGACGCTGCGATGGGCGCCGTTTTGCGGATCGCCACGAACGAGATGCGCAACGACGCCAGCGCCGGTGGCGCCGAACGCGCCTACCGCCTCGCCGACATCATCTCCCGCTTCGCCCCCAGCTGGTAACGACCGCGCCAGCCCGCGCCAGTCTCACCCCACCCCACCCCACCTGACTTGACCCGACCC
>Ga0209702_10000240_pt1 | contig 110760 bp, 101 predicted proteins | sample FRY01_FD_187210 | JGI IMG/M metagenome (GOLD analysis project Ga0209702, IMG submission 187210) | Freshwater microbial communities from Lake Fryxell liftoff mats and glacier meltwater in Antarctica - FRY-01 (SPAdes) (version 2) | ecosystem: Environmental > Aquatic > Freshwater > Ice > Glacier...
CCATCGTTTAGCAATTTCGTGAGCGTGGATCTCTGACCCTCCTGCTTCGGGATCAGCCAGGTCGCGCCACGCAATGAAATGGACTCTCCGCAAACCGGCTCGGGCGGCAATATCGCCGAGTTTGGCCGCGGAGTCGGGAACTGATTCGTTCATTTAGTCCGCCATCACCAATCGCGAACTCGGTTACTAATTATGTATTGATGCGCCCTTATCACTACAACTCCTCGCGGCCGCAGCCGATACTTCCCGTAATCAGGAGAACGAGTCTACCGCCGGATTGAAACAAGATAAAAGAGTTGCCGGCTCGGGCGTTATCCACTCTGATCGGCTGCTCGGCGATCGACAGGGATCTCGTCATTTTCTCCAGTGGGGGCCAACCGCTTTCGCAGCTGCATTGCCGGTTTTTCAATTATGTTCCACGACAAGGCCGCGGCAATCAAACTAAGCGCTCCCGCGTAAATAAGTACCGCTAAAAAATTAGCGCCGGGAACGAATGGCTGCGTTCCGGTTGAAGTAAAGAATCGGTCCAGAAACAATTCGTGCCATAGGTAGACACCAAAAGAAACCAATCCCACAAAAACTAAAACTGGATGTCGTAATAATTTTCGAACAAAGCTCTCGTTCTGATTACCAAATACTGCAGGGAGTAGAAAAAAGAATGCCGTTAATCCGTAACCGGTGCTCCACGCCAACCATTGACCTTGGCTAAACCGAGGGTAGCCAATTGGAAGCCCGACTTGAGTAGAAACGACCCAGAAGCACACCGCGGCAATTCCCCAGCAGACCCAAGGGTGTCGTCCCGCGAGTTCAGTTACCGTTCCCTTGATTTTCTTTGTTTCAGTTCCCGCACTAACTACGGCCAATAACATGCCGAGCGCGAATTGATCAAAAAATGCGGGTAGCCAAGAGATCTCAACCGCGTTGCCAGGATCAATCGAGAGTACCAACATCCGATACGCAATTCCGGTAGCGAACAAAATGGCTAAACCGATCAATTCAACCGCTACGATATTTTTAGTTCGTCGCGTGAAAGTTCGAATCGTTATCGCCCATAACGGCAGGAACAAATAAAACGAAACCTCTACACAAAGTGTCCACGCTTGTTGAATTCCGCCGTAGGCCGTTTCCGCGAAATATTGCTGGAACAGGCCAAAGTAAGCTAAAAACTCGCCGACGCTATCTATGCGGTGTTGCGGCCCCGGCTGCTTAAAGATCCAGACCACCGCTATGAGGGCAACCCAGTAAGCCGGATAAATCCGCAGGAACCTTCCGACAAAATAATGGCGTAGCCCAGGACCGGGTTGCTTATTTATGTGGGATAGGACAAAAGGTCGGTAAAGCAAAAACCCCGAGATAAGAAAAAATATCGATACTCCGATATCAAGACGAACTAGGTACTGACCCACTTCGGTCTTACGAAAAACGAAACCACTTATTACTGAGGCGTGTAAAACCAAAACCGCCATAGCGGCGATAGCCCGATATCCGTCAAGGGTAGGGAAAAATCCTTTCGTCGGGGTGTTGTTCACTTTGTCGCCGATCGATCGGCGGTAAACAAATTTTTCCAACGCAACACCGGCCGTTCGATCAAGTAATAACTAAGCGTGGCGATAGCCACAGTTAATGAGCCGGCAATGACGATTACTGGTAGCAGCGCGCCCTGGAACTCAATGGTCTGCCCCAGCCAGTTCTCGCGTACATAACCGATGATCGCTTGGTGCCACAAATAGACTCCGTAGGAAACTAGGCCGATATAGGCGACGGGAGTCCAAACTAAGAATTTGCGAATAAGACCGCGACGCGGTTCGCCAAATACTGCGGGAAGTAACAAGAAAAAGGCCATTAGACCGTAGAGAAACTGGCGTAAGAAATACTGGGTTCCGGTTAGGGGGACGAGATTGCGGGGAAGGCCCACATTCATGGATACCACCCAATAAGTTGCTGCCGCTAGCATCCACCACAACCACGGAACCGCCGCAACTTGGCGAATGAATTTAGGAGTCGCGCCGTTATGGGCAACCCATGCGCTGACTAAGGCCAACAGCATTCCCATTGCGAAGAGATCGAGGTGGCTAGGCAGCCAATACTGGGTGGCCAAGGCCGAAAAGGGCGCGGGACCGGTTGGATGCGGTAGGTCGGGTCCGTAACGGGTCCAGAACGGATCGTAAGACCACCAAGCCAAGCGCCACACCACACAAGTGACGACTAGGACTATTAATCCGTACGCTTCAATTCGCACCTTCCGCGCGGGGCGCCGACGAGCGATCGCTCGTATGCCTAACGCGTACAGCGGCAAAAATAAATAAAAACTGAGTTCGGTCGCGAGAGTCCAAGCTTGATTAACTCCATAAAAATATCGTGTCGTGTCGTAAATTTGGGTAAGACCAAAATAAGTTACAAAGTCGCCAGCAGTACTGAGCTCGCCCTGACCAAAACCGAATATTAAATAAACTCCAATCAGAGCAACCCAGTAACCAGGAAAAATTCTTAACGCGCGCCGCCACCAAAATGCTCCTAAGGCTGACGCGGAGTCGTCAGAAAGATGTCGTTCGACAAACGGCCGGTAAAGCAAAAACCCCGAGATAAGAAAAAATATCGATACCCCCGCGTCTCCGTGCGCGAGCAATTCACCGAAGCGTCTGTTGATCCCGTAACCGGTCTGGAAGCCGGCGTGGTGAAGTAAAACTGCTCCGGCCGCCAAAGCTCGCAGCCCGTCAAAGCCCGAAAAGTGTCGGTGACGCTCTGGCCCCGGTTGGCTCGGATCGGCGGGATGATCCCGATCCGTTGAGAGCGCGACCTCTTTGACGTCATCCATTGCTCCGATTGTACGAGGATTTTGACCTATTCTCGTAGACCAAGCGCGATAAATAGCGTGCTTATCGATTATGGAGTAACTCATTTTGCGCACACTCGTAGTTATGCCTACCTATTGCGAAGCGGAAAATGTGGCTGAGATGTTGCGCAAAATTCGCGCGGCTGCTCCGGATGTCGACATTTTGGTCGTTGATGACACCAGCCCTGACGGGACCGCGGCGATAGTAGAAAAAATCGGGCAAGAACTTGGACACATCGAATTACTGCTGCGCCCCGAGAAGCGAGGGCTAGGAGAAGCGTACCGAGCGGGGTTTGCGGTTGGTATCGAGCGAGGTTACGACCGCTTGATCCAGATTGATGCCGATTTGTCGCACGATCCTTCTGCTATTCCGGAGTTATTGGCTCAAGTTGACCGCGGGGCCGATATGGCTATCGGCTCTCGTTACGTCGCCGGTGGGGCGATACCCCACTGGCCTTGGTTTCGCCGCGCGATCTCGCGTTGGGGGAACAGGTACGCAGGGTTCGTACTGGGGATAAAAGTTCGCGACGCCACTTCGGGGTACCGCGCTCATAAGAGTGAAGCCCTACAAAAAATTCAATATTCCGAAACTCGTTCTAAGGGTTATGGGTTTCAGATTGAAACGGTTTATCGAGTGTGGCGCGCCGGAGGACAGATAAGTGAAGTACCAATCACGTTTACCGATCGAGCGCGAGGTCATTCAAAAATGACTTGGGGAATTTTTGCTGAAGAACTGTTACTGGTTACTTGGTGGGGAGTGCGTGACCGAATTTTTCGCCGAAAGCCCAGCTATTTAAAGTGACCCCAACCGACCTACGCTCACCCAACAATGGCCAGACCGGGCGCCGCGATTGGATAGGGATAACAGTTATCATAATTATTGCGGCCGCGGTAATTATTTATGCGGGCCGCGAAGTTACTTTCATTATTGATGAGTGGAAGTTAATCCAGAGCCGAACTGATACGACTACGGCATCCCTTTTCGATTCGTTGAATAACCACCTGATGGTGGTTCCTATCGGAATTACTCAAATCCTCTACCGATTATTTGGAATAAGTTCTCACTTTCCGTATCGCTTATTGCTCTTAGCGACTCACCTCGCGGCAGCAACCGCGCTATTCGCTTACTTGCGCAAAAGAATTTCGTACTGGAGCACACTAGCGATCACAGCCGTCTTCGCTCTTTACGGATACGCGGCGGCGATTTTGATTTGGCCGATTTCTTTAGGTTGGACCCTCGCAGTTTTCGGGGGAATGATGGCGCTGCTGCTTCTCGACCGAAAACATTTAGCCACCGACATCGGTGCGTGTGGCGCCCTCGCTCTCAGCGTTGCCGCAACGAGTATCGGGGTGCCTTTCGCATTGGGTGTGGCCGTAGAACTAGCTATCGGCCGGCAGTGGCGAAAGTTGTGGATACCTGGAGTTCCTCTTGTCGGCTACGTAATCTGGTATTTCGCTTACTCTCCCGGCCGACTATCGAGTGCTTCGCTCGAAACGACACTGCGTTTTGCTGAAGAACTGGCTGCTCAGACGATTGGGACGCTCCTCGGCGTATCCGCACGAGGAATCTTCGCCAACATCGCGCTTGGCCTCGTGGTAGTCGTCCTAGCAACCGCTTGGTGGCGCTTAGGAAAATCGCGCTCGCCTCGTTTAGTCGGGCTGGCGACAACTTTAATAATCATGATTGGTGCGCTGGCTTACGGGCGAGCATCAAGTGGACTCAACGGTTGGTTCTCGTACGCGGTCGGTGCTGTGCTTTTGCTACTAGTCGGAGAAATATTTAAAGATTCGTCTAATCCCCGCCGGTTGATTCAGATTTTGATTGTCGGCGTTGCTATTTGGTCAATAATCTGGAACCTCGGCCAGTTGAATAACGAATCCCACAGATTTCGACTCATAACGGAAACCGAGAAAACTCAGTTAGCCGTTCTGGGGGTAATAAATAAACAAGTTCCCGACTCGTTTATGCCCGGTCCGTTTTTACAAACCCTCACCACCGGTCGTTACCGCGAAGTTGTGCTTGAGTTTGGAACACCGGCATTTACGATTGCCGAAGCCAAGTCGGCGCATCGACTAGCACGACGCAATGGTGATGAAACCCTAGTAAGAGGACTCGACCTTCGCGCTTTGCCCCGCGCGACCGGAACCCCGGAAATCAGAATTACAGGAACCGGAACGCCAGTTGGCCAACTAACAGTTCGCAAGGGTCAATCCCTAACGACAACGGGGACGGCAACGGGGACGACAACGGGCTGCGCGGAGATCATCCCCACGGCTGGTCCGGCGATCGTGACTATCAGAAATCCGTCGCTCAATTTAGTAATTGAGGCGATTGACCAAAGGGCAACCATAGCGGCCGGTATTCTTAAACCCGGCTCACAGCCAATCGGACAACTATCGGCCGGTAAGCAGACCGTAATTAATGCTCCTGCAGTCCCCCGCTTAGGGCAATGGACTCTGAAGGTTGTTTCTTCCGGAACCGTTCGAATCTGCGCCGGCAACTAATAGAGACTCCTAACAGAGACTCCAGATCAGGCCAGGTCGAAACGATCGAGGTTCATGACCTTGTCCCACGCAGCCACGAAGTCCTGCACGAACTTCTGTGGCGCGTCTTCGCACCCGTAAACCTCGGCGACGGCTCGGAGCTGGGAGTTCGAACCGAATACGAGGTCGACGGCCGTACCGGTCCACTTCACCTCGCTGGTTTCGCGGTCACGGCCCTCGTAGACGTGCTCGGTGGAGGACACCTGCCACTCCGTGCTCATGTCGAGCAGGTTCACGAAGAAGTCGTTGGTCAGCGTCTCGGGCCGGTCGGTGAAGACACCGTATTCGGCGTGCCCGGCGTTCGCGTTCAGGACACGCAATCCGCCGATGAGCACCGTCATCTCCGGAGCGGTCAACCCCAGCAGGCTCGCCCGATCGATCAGCAGCTCCTCGGGCCGCCGCTTGTCGCCGGCTCGGAAATAGTTGCGGAACCCGTCAGCCGTGGGTTCGAGTACGGCAAACGAGTCGACGTCGGTCTGGTCCTGCGAGGCGTCGGTGCGTCCCGGCGAGAAGGGAACATTCACGTCGTGCCCGGCGTTCTTGGCCGCCTGCTCGACGGCGGCACACCCGCCGAGGACGATCAAATCGGCGACGGAGACCTTCTTCCCCCCGGTCTGCGAGCTGTTGAAGTCGGCGTGGATCCCTTCCAAAGTGTGTAGCACCGTTTCCAGTTCGGCCGAGTTGTTGACCTCCCAGTCCTTCTGCGGAGCGAGACGGATGCGGCCCCCGTTGGCGCCGCCGCGCTTGTCGCTGCAGCGGAAGGTTGATGCCGCGGCCCAAGCGGTCGTGACCAGCTGGGAAACGGTCAGTCCGGATGCGAGGATCTTGCTCTTCAGGGCGGCGATGTCCTGCTCGTCGACCAGTTGCTGGTCGACGGCGGGGACCGGGTCCTGCCAGATCAGCTGCTCTTCGGGGACCTCCGGCCCGAGGTACCGCGAGATGGGTCCCATGTCGCGGTGGGTGAGCTTGTACCACGCCCGGGCGAAGACGTCGGCGAACTCCTCCGGGTGCTCGAAGAAGCGACGCGAGATCGGCGTGTAGATCGGGTCCATCCGCAGCGCGAGGTCCGTCGTGAGCATGACCGGGGGCTGCCGCTTCGACGGATCGTGAGCATCCGGCACCGCGTCCGCCGCCGCGGGATCGGTCGGAACCCACTGATACGCGCCGGCCGGGCTCGTCGTCAGCTCCCACTCGTAGGCAAACAGGGTCTCGAAGAAGCTGTTATCCCACGTGGTCGGAGTTGGCGTCCAGGCGCCCTCGAGCCCACTGGTGATCGTGTCGCCGGCCTTGCCGCTGCCGAAAGTGTTCTTCCAGCCGAGACCTTGCTCTTCGAGGCTGGCCCCTTCGGGCTCACGACCGACGTACTGGTCGTCATCGGCGGCACCGTGGGTCTTGCCGAAGGTGTGGCCGCCGGCGATGAGGGCGACCGTCTCCTCGTCGTTCATGGCCATGCGGGCGAACGTCTCTCGGATGTCCCGGGCCGCGGCGACGGGATCGGGATTACCGTTCGGGCCCTGGGGGTTCACGTAGATCAGGCCCATCTGCACTGCGCCGAGGGGATTAGCGAGCTCCCGGTCGCCGGTGTAGCGCTCGTCTCCGAGCCAGGTATCCTCCGGCCCCCAGTCGAGGTCCTCTTCGGGCTCCCAGACATCCTCACGGCCGCCGCCGAAACCGAACGTCTTGAAACCCATCGACTCCAGGGCACAGTTCCCGGCGAGGATCATCAGGTCGGCCCAGGAGATTTTCCGCCCGTACTTCTGCTTGACCGGCCAGAGCAGGCGGCGCGCCTTGTCCAGGCTCGCGTTGTCGGGCCAGCTGTTGAGGGGAGCGAAGCGCTGCGTGCCCGAGCTGGCACCGCCCCGGCCGTCGTAGATGCGGTAGGTGCCGGCGCTGTGCCACGCCATCCGGATGAAGAGCGGCCCGTAATGGCCGTAGTCGGCCGGCCACCAGTCCTGCGACGTCGTCATCACCTCTTCGATGTCCGTCTTCACGGCACCGAAGTCGAGACTCGTGAACTCCTCGGCGTAGTCGAACTCCTCGCCCATGGGATCGATCAGGGGGGAGTTCGCGTTGAGAGGCCTCAGGTTCAGCTGGTTCGGCCACCAGTGCTGGTTCGCCATCGAACCCGCGGCGGTGTGAGCGTGGCTCAACACTGGGCACATCGCTGCTGGCGCCTCCTCATCAGTGGTGACGGTCGGTCCGGTGTCTTCGTTGGTCATGGTGCTCCTTGACTGCTCATGTGAAGGCCGGCCGCGGCGATGCGCTGCTCCCGAGCCATGACTTGCATCGTAGACCTAATTTTAGACTATATCAAGAACGCGAGTTTTGACTCATCGCCAGAAGATCAGCGGTAGATCTACGGGCCCTTACGTAGTTCATTGCCGGGACGCCGTAACCACCCCGCTACCAAGTCGCCCGCCAAAAGCAGAACTGCCAACCAACCCAGTTCGGGAACCGACGCGGCTTTGCTCACTACTAACACCAGCGGCGCGCCCGCGGTTAGTAAAAGCCGGCCAGTGGCAATTCGACTGGCCGCGATCACTGCTATCGCTACCACTGCGCCGATCCACGGACGCGACACCAGTGCCGCACCGACTCCCATACCGACTGCCCCAAGCACCGCTATCCGTAGATTGGGCGGCCCTTCGGCATAAAACCACGCGCCCGTCAGTGTGGGTGCATCAGCCAATACGGTATTGGTGCTTCGTCGGCGAGAAAATATAACTAGACCTAGGCAGGCAATAATCGCGGCAATCGATAAGCCGATTCCCCACCAAACTAAATTCTGTGGAGTCCACTTAAGGCTGACGATGAACGCGCCGGAGCCAACCGGTTTCACTAACCAGCCGTTGGCATAACCGTTGACTAACTGCGACGGACCTAAATCGCGACCCGCGGCTACCGCATGCCACCCGTCACTCTGGCTCTGCCCGAGCACCAACCAAAACGGATCACCGTTAGTGGTAATCCGTATTTCTGCCGAAGCCGAGCCGGTTTCTAGCACTTTTACTTTGGCGGCTGAGGTGGGCGGAGGGGCACCAACTTTAGCCACCAGATTTATAGCGGCGCGACCACCAGGAGCCGAAGTTAGAACCAGCCGATCAATATCCAACCCCGTCGCACTACCAGTTTGAGTAGTTATTTCGTGGCGTCCGCGCGAAAGGGTAATTGAGTCGGTGCACCCCAAGAGTGAGTAACCGCCACCCGTGTCGCTCGGTTGCGGCGAGATTTTCATCGCCACCGGCTGGCCGTCAATTCTTACGAGATCGTCACGACATGAATCGGTAACACCGAGCCCACTCGCGTTATTAATACGAGCCGTACCCGCGAGGGAATAACTGCGAGCAATCGGTAATGTTAAGGATCTAGAGATAGTTAACTCTTCTGAAACAATTTTAGAATTGAGAGGATCTTCTCGCACTCGTGCCAACACGATTGCCACCGAGTTTTCGATTCCTTGGCCACTGGCGTTGCGCAATAATTTGGTGGGGACGCTAACAAAACTTCCTTCCACTGTCGTTTGGTCATCCGCAGTCGTTCCCGGTATTGTGTCTACCCGTTTATCGTTGACATTCGCGATACCGCCACTCTTAGTCTCAGTCGGACCGTGGTCATTGCGGAGACTGTCCCAGTAACGAGCGCGCCGGCGATTGGTATCAGTAATCACCAAAGCCGCATTATCAGCAACTGCACGTTTTAATTCATTTCGACTCAAGGAGACCGAATAGAAAATTAATTCATTTCCATCAATCAGTCCCGCCGCCGCGCTCTCGACTATTCCATCACCATCACCGGAAACAATCACCGAACCTTGCGGCGAAGCAGTGGAGATTATGGAACGAGGGTTGAGCACATCGAATAACGCCACGGGAGGCGGATCGCCCTTCCCGTAATCGGCCTTCCCGTAACCAGCCTTCCCGTAACCAGTTGGACTCGCCAGCCCGGGGGCTAACGGATTGGTTAACCAGTTCCAGACTCGATCCGGATTGGGAACGTCGTAACGCTTAGTTTGCAAATCAGACCGCACCGCTATCGTGCCCGTGGCTAACAGCCGGGCCGTGGCGGCCAGCGCCGATGGTTCGAAAGTTCGATTCTGGAGCCGACGGTCAAGGGCCGCCAATAGGTTCACCGACCCCGCCGTCCCGTACGCCAACAGTTCACGCGCCACAAACGGTCGATCGATAAGCCCAGGAGTGATCGGTTCTACCGCATTACCCCAGCGGTAAGCCGAAAACAGCGAGCCGGGAATCTCGAGAACCCGAGTGTCGTCACCTTGCGCATCAAGAGCAGCGGTCGCTTGTTGCCAATAGCGCGGTATTGCTTCGGGCCGCTCAATGCCTTGGGCTAAATATCCGTGCTGCCAGACCGGAGCAAATCCGGCTACGACTAAAAACACGACCAGTCCCGCTCCGGCTAGTTGCCAAACCCGCCGCCGGGACAACGCACTCACTCCCGCCGCTAGTAAGCCGGCAATTCCCAACACCACTACCGGTCCGACCCGCGGCGTGTTGCGTAACGCCAGCCCGACTGCTGACGAGTCGGAAAGGTCGCGAAATAATCTTCCCACCAAACTGGGGTTTTCGTAGGGCCACGCCCCCGCCCCGATAATCGTCCCTACGACAATTAGTAAGGCAAAATACGAGCGGTGACGCCAGCGCGTTACCGCGGCCGCAGTTAAAGCCAGCACCGGAACGGCCAGCGTAATTATGGTTAACCACTTTTCGGTGCCGTACTCGGCCGCCTGTTCAAGCCACGAGCCCAACCGATCGGAGCCCGATAAAAACCAGTTACCGAACCCACGCAGAATGTCGGCCGGAAGCGACGATCCCGATACTTGAGCCAAACTCTCGGTTCCTTCCAGCACTGAAAACCCGTACCGCGCCTGTAACACCAAACCGGCAATCCACCACAGCGATACACCTAGCGTTAACAAACCAATTCGGAATGCGACCATTACCACCGTTCGCAGTGGGGCCGGACCGCGAATAGCCGCCAACGCCAGCCAAAGCGCGGGTGCCACTAGCACTAAAAAAAATGTCGGAGCACTGATGCTTGCGCACGGCAGCGCCACCAACGCGAACAGCGCGGGGCAACGCCACCCGCCTCGGTGCAGAGACTTGGCCGTCAACCCCACTAGCCACGGCAGCGCGGCCCAGGCCAATAAAAGAACCGAGATTCGCGCGGTGAAAGCCAGTTGGTAGGGCGTGAACATATAGACCAGCGCGCCCACTACGGCTCCCAGCCGACCGGTTCCGAGCAAAGTGAACAACCACAACGCACCGACTACCGCGACAAAAGATATTGATCCCATCCAGATACGCTGCGCGATCCAGTCGGGTAGCCCGATCTGATCCATCAACCAGTAGTACGGACCCATCGGGAACAGGTAACCAATATTTTGGTGCGGAACCGTTCCGGTTCCCATGTGCGCGTGCCATAGATACGGAGCGCGCGCCAATAAGCGTCCCGGATCTAGATACAAATACTGCTTGGTGTCACCACTAATTTTCCCGGGCGACGACAAGAAAAATGGAACGTAGGCCACCAGTGCCATCCATAAAACATCGACTCGACGAATCGAGTTTTGTTTTTCTTCAATCACGGCGAACGAAACACCGTTAGACCTTGGGCCTCTTCCAAAACCTTGCTGTTGGGCACCGCCAGCGTTTCCGGATCGCGATCTTGGGCGATAGCCGTGCCCAGCTCACCGCATTTCCCAAATACATTTTCATACGCCGAAGAATTCACTAAGAAAATCGTTTTATTTCCCGCTCGGCTGACAACGGTTTGGGCAATTTTTTCGATATTGGCAGTGTCGATGCGATTTTTATAGTCGACCCAGTTGATTAGCGCCGGTGAGTCGAGAGCAGGAAAGGTGTACTGCTTAACCGGTAAACCGTCAAGGAGCCGGCTTACTGCGGGCCCGAGTTGATCGGGGCAGTAAATAACCACATCCCTCGGTTTGCTTTCGGAGCGAATTAGTTCCGCTGATTCTCCCGCTTGAGTGCGGTTATCGCCCAGATTATGTACTGCGGTCAAAAAACCAAGGACCACCACCACGATTAGGACGCCAGTCCGTACCCGATTGTCAGCAAATACCATTAACCCAAACGCCACTACTAGTACGACTAACGGAAAAACGATGGCTGCGTAGCGTCCGTCGAAGGCAGTTCCGCCCACCCACGAAACAGTTAAACCTAAAATCAAAACCGCAAACGCGGTAACGATCTCCCAACGCGCTTCCGGACGGGTGTGTAGATCTAAATCAACTTGATGCGACCCCGCGGCTTTTCCGAATAGTGCGAGAAGTGGGAGTAGCAACAGCGGAATTACCAACAAAAAAGCTGTGGCGTGTACTTCACTGCCCGCAAAGGCAATAACTGCATCAGCCAACGAGCTCCACGGAACCTGCGGATTTCCCCAGGGAGTGCCGGTATGCCCAAGTTGATAGAAAAATGTTGGCAGCCACGGAATAAATAAAAGACAACCGGCCCCTATCGCGATCAGAACTTTGATAATCGTTGGCGAAAAACCCCGTTTACGGATTAGCGAACCAATAAGACCAAGACCGACCACCGCTACTAGATAGAGCGACCAGTACTGCGTGTAAAGCAATAATGCGGTCACTAACGCCACTACGGCTAAGCGGACAACAGAGGGCGAATCGAAAGCTCGTCGTAAGGCGAGGTAACCCCAGAACACCAAAAAGATCACTAGTGAATACATGCGGGCTTCGGTCGCGTACCTAATGGCGTACGGCGACGACACCAAAACCAAAACCGCGGCGACCGCAAGCCCCTGACTTTTATCGGGACTTTTATCGTGACTTTTATCGGGACCTTTATCGCGACCGGCTAAACGTAAGCCTGCGAGATAAGCCAAGGGAAGACTGGCTACCGACAACAAACCCGAGAGGCTGCGTACAGCGGTATCGCTCGTTCCGAATAGTTCGATCCAGAAATGGAGTAGTACGTAGAACAACGGGGGGGCGCCATCGCGTCGTAAAGCCGGTTGTATATCGGAAAGTGGCAGCCGAGCAATATTTACCGATAAAGCTTCGTCGAGCCAGAGGTCGGATTTAGTAATAAAACGCAGAGCGACTCCCGCCCCCACCGCTACGAGTACGCCAATAATTATGAAAAAATTGGACCGATTACGCAGACGGGGACCGTTTTTTGCCGCTAAAGAATCTTCAATAGTACTCACGCGGTCACTACGCTAGGCGAGGTTAGGGGGACAGCAAGCGCACTCTTTCGGCCGCCGCGGCCAGTAAGCCTGGAACCACCGCGCCGAAGGCTTCAATCTTGGGGTTGTCTAGTTGTCCGTTCGCATAGCGCGAGTACTGACCTTCCAGTACTACCGCGAGTTTAAAGCCAGCCAAGATCTCGTAGAAGTCGATATCGGCAGTCGAACGACCACTCACTTCGGAGTAATGGGCTAATAACTCCGAACGCGTGGGCATACCTTCCATCGGAACATAACTTCCCGAGCCCGCGGTCTCGCCGTCGCGTGGCCAGCCTTGCAAAATCCAACCGAGGTCAAGGAGTGGATCGCCGATCGTCGTCATTTCCCAATCGACTATGGCCTCTAGTCGCGCCGGTCCACCGTTAGCAAACATCACATTGGCGAATTGGTAATCACCATGAATGATTCCGGGTTCATAACTTAAAGGAATATTTTTTCTAATCCAGTCGGCGATTACTTCCACATCGCTGAGCTCGCGAGTCTTTAGTTTTTCGTAGTGCGATGTCCAACGGTCGGCTTGTCGTTCAAGAAATCCGTCGGGCTTACCGAATCCTTCCAAACCACGCGCTCGCCAATCAACACGCGCTAATCGAGCGATCCCGTCAACCAGCTGAATGCCTAAGCCGTGACGCGCGCTTAAGTCATCAGCGAACGGGTCGGGCCATTGGTCGCCCATTCCCATGGGCGACCAGCCATCGATATGCCCCATTAAGTAAAAACAAGCTCCAATCACGCTGGGATCGTCGCCCACCGCTATAGCTTCAGGATGAGGAACATCGGTCCCGTTAAGTGCCTCCAGCACGCGGTATTCACGCAACATAGTTTCGTTACGACCATCAGGAACGACGCGCGGCGGACGGCGCAAGGCGGCGCGAAACTCACCCCGCTGGATACTGAATATTTCGTTTGACGAACCGCCGCTAATGAATATCGCTTCTACCGGTTCGCCTTGGCCCGGAAGATTTTTTTCGTCCATCCACTTACCTAACGCATCAGCATCAACTAATCCGACGGTGCGCGCGGCATCATCCCCATCGGCCCACGCCGGTTTAGGCTCTTCATTGATTGTCATTGTTGACCCACCTCGTGCTCAAGTAAGGCGGCAAACTTTTTGCGGGCCGCGGCTTGTCGATCGGGTAAATGTTCGCTGGGGAAAAGTCCTTCAGCCGGTTTATAGCCTTTAAGTACTTGCCGAGCCACCGTTAATTTATGAACTTCAGTCGGTCCATCGGCAATACCCATAACCGGCATCATTGCCCACATGCCTATTAGTGGCATCTCGTTAGAAGTTCCTAACGAACCGTGAATATGCAACGATCGATAAACAATGTCGTGCAGTACTTGAGGTGTGAGCACCTTGACCGCGGCAATCTCGGTACGCGCCTGCGCACCGCCAACTTGGTCAATCGTCCACGCCGCTTCCAAGACCATGAGTCGAAAAGCCTTCAGTTGGATCCACGAATCAGCAATTTTTTCTTGCACCATCTGCTTTTTAGCCAACACCTCGCCTTGGGTAACCCGAGACAAAGCGCGTTCACACATCATGTCGAGCGCCCGTTGACACATCGCAATAGTGCGCATGGCGTGGTGAATACGACCACCCCCCAGTCGAGTCTGGGCAATCGCGAACGCCTGACCTTCGCCGCCCAGCAAGTTTTCGTCAGGGATTCGCACTCCGTTAAAGCGCACATAAGCGTGACTGCCTTCACCGTCACGATCTCCGCCTAAACCAACATTACGGATGATCTCTATCCCCGGCGTGTCGGTAGGAACCAAAAACATCGAAGCGCCCTTGTAAACCGGCACATCGAAATCGGTAATCGCCATCACTATTGCGAACGCGGCGTAGCGTAAGTTCGATGAGTACCACTTCTCACCTTCGATCACCCATTCATCGCCATCTTTAGTCGCGCGACATTTAAACTCTTGCGGATCAGATCCCGCTTGTGGCTCAGTCATCGAATAACACGACGAGATATCGCCGTCGAGTAGCGGCTGCAAGTACTTCTTTTTTTGCTCATCGGTGCCGTAATGAGCGAGGATCTCGGCGTTACCCGAGTCGGGCGCTTGGCAGCCAAATACGCTGGGCGCCCAACTTGAGCGTCCCAATATTTCGTTGATCAAAGCCAATTTAAGTTGCCCGTAGCCCAGCCCACCAAGATCGGGACCGAGATGACACGCCCACAAACCTTGCTCTTGAACTTTGCGCTGCAAGGGCTTGATTACTTTCGCGTGTACGGGGTGCGTCTTGTCGTAAACAAAATGGTGATTGAAGGCTAAATCGATTGGTTCGATCTCGTCCTTAACAAAAACACGAATCCAATCAAGTTTCTTCTGAAACTCTGCGTCAGTAGAAAAATCCCAAGCCATAATCTTCTCCTTCTCGTTTTTAAACGACTAGCTCTGCGTGCTGGCGAAAAGATTTTACGCCAGTGGGTAAATCAACTTCTTGAGAAGAAAGCCGCACAGTTTGGCCAATCAACTCAGTTTTTTCAGCCGTCAGACAGGCTTCGCTATCAGTCAGTAATGCGTACGCTCTTTGGTCATCAACATCACAGACTAAAACTGCTTTATCAATCTCGCCGTCGCGACTGTGAATGACCGAATAGGTAGCGACCGTAGCTTCACCGTTGTAGTTCTCGACAATGTTGCATTGCGGCTGGGAATCAAGTCGGCTTTGGATGCTTTCTTGATTAGGCGGCTCGACATCGCCCGGTTGAGTCGAATAAATGCCGTAGACATGTTTGGTCATATGCATGCCGACACCGCTCACCATGCCGTACGAGTCCGGATCACTACGCAACTTTTCGACCATGGTTGCGATTGAGTGGGTCATGTAGTCACTCCCTGCTCCACCGTGATAGGGAAGCCCGCCGGTGACGGTAAGCGGTCGAGAATCGCCGGAAGTAATTCCTAATACATCGCGAGCGAAATTGACCGAGCTTCCAAAACAACTGTAAAGGTCTAGATGCGCGACATCGTCGGCTCCAATTCCAACAATTCGGAGTGCTTCGTTGGCGGCGGCGGCCATGGCCGGCGACTGGGCGAGATCAATGTGTTGGGCTACATAGACAGGGTCGGTGGCGTAGCACCAACCGCGAACGTAGACCCGCCGATCCTTCGGCACGCCCAACGCATCGGCCTGTTCATGGCTAGTAAGCAAAAGTGCCGCGGCCATATCGACATCCATTACCGACACCATGTATTTCGTGTACGGGTAGCCCACCATTCGATTATCGGGGCAGGGTTGAACTATCTCTTCCACCGATCGCGCAATACGAAACCAAGCGTCTTGGTTATCGGCGGCGATTTTGGTCATCGGAGAAAACATCTGCCCGAGTTCGGTGCGGTAATCATCGAGGCCGGTTCCTCGTGCTGCTCGGCGCGCGTTGTCAAAAAGCGCGAAAGTCAGCCACGCTTGGCTAACTTCATGCGCTAGTTCCGACAAGTTGAACGGGGCCTCCCACGGAAACGGGCGCTTATCCGCCGGAGGAAACGAGTAGATCGGAGAATTGCCATTTTTCTTGAACGCACGCTTAGTCGCCAAAGCTTCGGCGCCCACAATCAAGGCAGAACTCGATGTACCGGCCAAAATGCGCGCGGCCGCGTCTTGAAGTAAAACCTGCGGAGTAGTCCCGCCAATACCAGAATATTCCGAGCGGGTTGGTGTTGCTTTTAGTTTTTCGGCCAAACGAGCCGGAGCGTTGTCGTACTGCCAAGTTTGACAATAAACAACATCAATCGAATCGAGTGATTCAAGCACTGCGGTCGCACCGCTATCGTCGGCCGCAGCCCGAGTGACGGTTTCCCACATCTCCAGCGGTTCCGGTGCACCGTCAACCCCCACTTCTGACGGATGCCAAGTTCGGTGACCAACGCCAATGAGACACGGCGTGCGAGGGTTGATCATTTAGATTGCCATACCGGGGGTCGCTTTTCGGCAAAAGCTTTAGGGCCTTCTTTGGCATCTTCACTCTGAAATATCTTGCTCGACAACTTGCTTTCTTTTTCGAACGCGGTGCGCAATTCGGTAGTAAGACTTTCAAGAATTTCAACAGCAGACGCGACTGCTTTTTGCGCGGTATCCGAATCGTTTTTGTTCGAACCGTCAAGATTTAAATTTGTCAAAATATTCTTCAATTCTTTAGCAGCATTACGAATCCGTTTAATCTCGTCTTCATCGTGGTAAAGACCTTGGAGCGCGCTCTGCTTAGTGGCCTGAACTGCTAGCGGTGCATTGGCAATAATTCGCTGTGCATATTCGCGCGCGGTACCCATTAGTCGTTCGCGTGGCACTACTGCATTTAACAAGCCCATCTCGTAAGCCCGTTCGGCCGGAATAAGATCAGCACACAAAAGAAATTCCATTGCTAGCGGCCAAGAGATTTGCCGAGGCAAGCGAACGGTGGTTCCTCCACCGGCGAATAACCCTCGCTTTGGTTCCATAACGGCAAATTTTGCTTCGGGGCACGCGATACGAATGTCGGTGCCACCCAACATTTCCATTCCGCCCGCAGTACAAAAACCATTAACCGCGGCGATGATGGGTTTGTATAACTCAACGTTGCGTAAAACTGCTTTCACTCCGTCGTCGAGGCGAAATCCGTCAATCTCGGTTATCCCTTGCTCGGCGATTTGTTTTTGTAATTTGGTAATAGCGGGAATGTAGGTTTTTAAATCGGCACCGGAAAAAAATGAGCCTTCGACTCCAGTAATAATTGCGACCCAAGCATCGTCGTCGGCTCCAAAACGCTCCCAGGCTTCACGCAAAGCTTTGAAGTGTTCCATATCGGCGGCGTTGCGAGCTTCGGGCCGATCAATGGTGATGACGACAATATGGTCTTCACCCTTCTCGTAGTGAATTGCCATTTTTCCTCCTCTAAAAACTTGACTGTAAAAATCAGGATTAGCCGTCACCACTCGTCTAAACCTGACACCATAGTCAGTTTTCTGACCGGCTCCGGTGTCTATGTGACCCGATATCTATGTGACATGGATGTCAGGTTCATGGAATGATCATCCAGTGAGTAAACCGACCGCGCTAGTCACCGCTCCGTTTCGAGGCGCGGGGCTCGATACTCTCCTCACCATCGCGGAGGTTGTCCTCGACCCCTGGATCGACCACTACCCGCTCCGGTTGCTCGACGGCGACGGACTCGCAGAGATGGTGAGCAAGACTAAGGCAGAAATACTGATCGTTGAATCGGATTTCGTTAACGGCGCCGTACTCGATTTTCCCCTATTAGCCATCGGATCTTGTCGGGGCGATCCCAACAACATCGACATCGCTACTGCCACTGCTCGGGGAATACCGGTACTGCGCGCACCCGGACGCAACGCTGATGCCGTCGCCGAAATGACTGTTGCCTTATTGATGGCAGTCAATCGCAGTGTGGTGGCGGCCGACCGTGATGTACGCGCCGGCAAAGTTTACCAAAAGGGAACAATTCCTTATCAGCGATTTCGTGCTTGGCAACTAGCGGGAAGAACCGCAGGGATTGTTGGTTTAGGTGCCGTTGGTCGAGCAACGAAGTGGCGACTTGAAGGTTTAGGAATGCAAGTCATAACTTACGATCCTTACGCGTCCGACGCGACTCATTCTCTAGACGATCTTTTGGCCGAGGCCGATGTTATTTCACTGCATGCCGCAGTAACGCCTGAAACTGCCAATATGATTAGCACCGACCAGTTTTCTAAAATGCGCGAAGGCTCCCTATTTATAAATTCCGCGCGTGCCCAGCTTCACGACACTGATGCGTTGGTAGCGGCTTTAGAATCTGGACACTTAGGCGGCGCGGGATTAGATCATTTTGTAGGAGAAAATTTGGCGGTTGATCATCCGCTATGCGCAATGAGCAATGTAGTTTTAACTCCTCATATCGGTGGTGCTACTTACGACACCGAGGCAAATCATTCAATCATGATCGCCGACGGATTGGTTACTCTGTTTTCGGGCGGACAGCCCGCTAATCTTGTCAATCCGGAGGTTCTTAAATCGTGACCGATATCACCATGACTGCTGCTGAAATTAAGGACCAAGTTCTTTGGGTCGCACAAGAAATGCTGCGGTCGGGATTAGTAGAAGGCACGGCCGGTAACCTCGGTGCGCGACTGCCCGACGGTAACGCGGTCTTAACTCCATCATCAATCGACTACACCACCATGACTCTGGCCGACCTGGTGGTCTGCGATCTTGATGGCAATGTTTTAGAAGGCGAGCGCAGTCCGACGACCGAAAAGGCTCTTCATTTATCGGCGATGAAACGCCATCCCGATATCAACGCCACCATGCATTGTCACGCCAAACACGCCACCATGTTTGCCCTTGTTCGACGACCGATACCGGCGGTGATTGAAGAGTTCGCGGTCTTCGTAGGTGGCGACGTTGAGGTGGCCGACTATAAACCCACTGGGAGCGACGAACTGGCCGAAGAAATTGCGGGGCGCGTGGGTGAAAAGGCTTGCGTATTGATGGCCAACCACGGGCTCTTCGCGGTGGGGTCGACGCCTAAATCGGCTCTCCATGTCGCGGCGCTGGTCGAACGCACTGCCGAAATCTTGTGGGGAGCAGAAAAACTCGGTGAAATCGTTCCCTTACCGGCTAAAACTGCCGAGCAATTCGCGAGTTACTACCGTTACGGACGCACCGGAAAGTTTTAACTCGTATCCGGTTTAGCGCTTGCGCACCATCGTTAAGCCGTCGCCGATGGTAAGTAGCACGACATCTACTCGATCGTCGGTCGCTAATTTTTTATTGAATGACTTGATAGCCAAAGTGTCGGCTCCGGAATCGGCGGGGTCTAAAACTGCTCCCGACCAGAGTGTGTTGTCAACGAATAAAACCGCATTTGGACGCATACGCAGCAGAATTTCCTCGTAATACTCAGAGTACGACCCCTTGTCAGCATCGATAAAAGCTAAATCGACCGTCTCGTCGCGCGGAAGGGCGCGCAAAGTTTCTCTTGCTGGAGCAATAACTAAATCAATTCGATCGTCCACCCCCGCACGACTCCAAGCCTGGCGGGCAATTGTTGTCCATTCTTCGCTGACATCACAACAGAGCAAGCGACCTCCGGGCGCAAGACCGCGCGCGATGCAAAGTGATGAGTAGCCGGTAAAGGTTCCCACTTCGACCGCATTCCTCACACCGAGAGCGGCGGTAATTAAAGTCATAAACGACCCTTGCTCAGGAGAAATCTGCATGCCGATGAAATCGGCGGCTTGAGTTGCAGTTTCGGATACCAGCCAATCGGCGATTTCGTCGGTTGGAGTGCTGTGAGCAATCAAATAGGAATGTAATTCCGGAGTAAGAAAAAATGATTTGGGCTGGTCGGTCATTAGTTGAGACTAGCCAAATTTGACCATGACGCAATTTAGTAGTGGCGCGTCAGGGAACGTATTGACCCAAGAACACCGCTATCGAAATGGCGAATAAACCAATAATCGAAAAAATTGAGAAAATACGCCGAGCCCCCGTTATCTCGGTTACAAGCCCTAACCCGATGATTAGCGGGAATGTAGTGAAGGCGTATCGCTCAAACGAAGATGAGTTCTGGGCGGTCATGCCTAAAAGAATTGCTACTAAACCGTAAACCGCGTAAGAACTTGGTAGGCGACGAGAGACTACTCCCACCAAAATTAACGCTACGGCAATCCAAATTAAGTAGCGAAGAGCCCGGCCGCTGCTTTGCACTAAGTCGGCTCCGAAAGTGTCGGCGATCGCTTGACCTAATCGAGTGAACGGATCGGTGGTGCTACCTCGTAAATTATCTTTGGCTTGCACATTGAAGGCAGTAAAGAGTCCGCCAAACTTATTGTCGACCCATACGAGGTAAGCCCCCATGCCGACTATTGGGGCTAATACGGCACCTAAACGCGCCACCCGCTCTTTTAATACCGCCACTAAAGGAAAGCCGCGCGCCCCTTCTACTAACGCAGGAAGCACCAGAAGAACTCCGACGGGCCGAGTGGCTCCCGCCGCCAGACCCAATGCGGCGGCAATCCACCACCGCCGCGAACGCAACGCGAGGAACATGCCGATAGCGAAGACTAATAACAAACTTTCGGCGTAACCCAAAACGAGCACTAACGATGTCGGGAATACCGCTAAGTACCAAACCGACCTTCTCGCCAAATTAGGGTCATCGGTTTCGTTCAGAACCAGCCGATGCAAAAGGCCGCCCGCTATCAAAGCCGCTCCGTTGGCAATTAGTAATAAGGCGATGTCGGCATTACCAAATAGCACCCATCCAAGACCCCGACCCGACAACGGATAGAGAGGAAAGAACCGTAAAACTTCAGGAGGTAATTGACCGTAACCCAACTCGGCAATTGCTCGGTACCAGCTTCCGTCGTAAACAAATAATCCTTGGCGAACCGACTCGGCATCGCCTAACTTGTGGGGCCCCGAAGCCAAAATATGCGCAACCGCCAAAGCAAAACCAACTACGACTCGAGAAAATATCCACGGACCGATAGCGGCGCGCAAGTCGCGAGTAACGAACTCGCTGGTAGTTTTATCGGGCAATTTTAATTACTCTAATTTTTAGCATCAATAAAATTCCACCACTGCAGTTCCACCATCATCGGAAGAAGAAATCCGATATAGATGGAAGTAATCGTCAAAACCTCAAAGTCGTCAGTCTTCTTATCGATAATTTTCACACGGGCATCGTGGTGTTGATAGGCCTGAGCCCGATGCCATACTTCGTCGAGATCGGCTTCAACACTTACCGACATCCCGTAATGATCCATAGCGGGAGCCGTCATGGGTTTATCGTCAGCAATCAAAAATACAAACTGTTCGTAGGTATGACACGAGAGCACCAGCCGTTCGCGATCGAGCGTCATCGTGGGCAACTCTTCCCAACCGAATACTTTTCCGTAAAAATCAATAATTGCCGATCTATTTTCTTCATTGAGCAATTCGGCCGACACGCTCATAGCAACATGATTGAACTGGGGAGCACGATGAGGAGAATATTCAATCGTCATCAGGATTAACCGTTAGGAGTAACCATAACTTTGGCGGCCAAGTCGCCTCGAGCCAAACTCTCAAGAGCATCGAATAACCCTTCGAGGGGAACCGCTTCGGGCTCAATCAGTAACTCGATAGGGAAGCCCGGAGTAGTCAACATTTCTAACGCGCGTTCAAAGCCGTCGGGATCGTAAACAAACGAACCGGTAATCATCAACTCGTTGAGCAAAATGCGATTGGAATCGAATCGGGGCGCTTCCATGCCGGCGCCCACTAGAACCATAATCCCACCTCGTTGCAATTGAGCAAGCCCTGATTCCATCGCGCGACGATTGCCCGAACATTCAAGAACTGCATCAAACGGATTGTCGATGATCTCAGTTGGAAATGTTGGTACCACCATTTCTTCGGGAGCTATCACCTGGGCACCCAACAACTCGCCTAACTTTCTGCGCTTGGCGTGAGGTTCGCTCAACACGATGTCTTCGATGCCGCGCGCTCGTGCGGCGGCGATGCTTAATGCGCCGATTGGCCCGCCCCCAGTGATCAATAACCGTTGTCCAGGTAAAATACCGCTTCGATTTATTCCGTGTAACGCCACTGCTAATGGTTCCGCGAGGGCCGCACCTCGAGTGTCAAGACCGTCAGGAATGGCTAGTAACAAATTTTCACTTACCCGCACGTATTGAGCGAAGGCACCGTCGGCATTTACCGAAACTCCTGGAGTACTCCGACCCGAACACAACGATGGCCGACCCGATTGACAAAAGTTGCATACACCACAGCGGGGAGTCGGACCGCCGACTGCGGCATCGCCGATACTCCAATTTTTTACTTTTGGTCCAGTGGCAACTACCCGTCCAGAAAATTCATGACCTTCTATCGAACCGGACTGACCCCAGCCTTCAAGGACAAAATGAATATCACTGCCGCAAACTCCACAAAAATCGACTTCAAGCAGTACATCGGTATCCCCCAGCTCGGGAACCGGTCGATCTTCGACTTCAAGTTCTCCTTTACGGTAATAAACCGATGCTTTCATGGCGACGGGAAGTTTGTTAGTCATAAGACCTAAATCATTGCCGGTGGCACGACTGTGGTCAATCATTATTCGCGGGTGGCAAAGTTTGCCCGATGCGTTCATAGGCGGAGTCGGGAATCGCGTTCACGTCTTTATAAATATGGTGTACACACGGCTCACCGGGATTCTCGGGTGGGTACTCAATACTCGTAGGAGTTCCACCCCATTCGGTCGGTTGGATCTCATTATTAACCGAACAGTGGGCGCAGTAAACCCAAAGCGCGTCGCGCGAAAATGTGCGGGGGCTCGATTCGTTGAGAGTCAGATAAGCATTTTCGCCTTCGTAGCGACCATCGTCGATTAATTTTCCACCACTTCCGCATTTAAACGAAAGGATGATTTTTTCTTCGTCTTCCTCAACCTCAACCTCGCCAAAATTCGCGACCATCGCGCGAGCAATCACTTTGGCTCGCAACGCCGCGGGGAAATCACCCCACTCAGTATCTGTCGTACGGCGCGGTTTAACGAACTCGTCACCGGTCTTACGCAAAGCGCGCTCAACTGCGGGCTCTCCCAGTTCTTCGCCGATAAAGGTAAGTAGCGAAGTGATCCAGTTGATTGAATAGTCCTGCAGACTTGACCACTGAGCTACTGCTTTGTCGATAAGTACTTCGGCCGCGTCTGGATCGCCCGTCCGCACGGCGGATTTTGCTTGTTCCCACAGCGGGGTGCGCATTTTTTCAATTTCTTGGTCTGAAAGTTCCGGATCGTTCACAGTCAACGTGTCAACTTTCTGGTGGTTAGATGAACCTATTTGCGCGGTAAGCCCAGCACTCGTTCAGCAATAATGTTGCGCTGGATTTCGCTAGTGCCCCCCGGAATCGTTCCGGCGAACGAACGAAAGTAAGAAGTGATCCACGATCCTTCCCGCCACATGCGAGGACCCATGACTTCGGTATCGATTGCTTCGATTCCCTGACACTCGGCACCGTAAGCCAACATTTCTTGAAGAGTTTCGCTGCCGAAGAGTTTGAGTAGAGAATGTTCGGGCGCGGCACTCCCCCGCATGAATTTAGAAAATCCTCGGTAACCCATAAGAGTGAGGGCTTCAGAATCGATATGAAAACTCGCGATCGAATCGCGAAATCGTTGATCTTCTTTTCGGGGTCGGCCGTCGGCGCCGGGCTGATCGCCAAGCTCGATAAGTGCTTCGAGGGCTCGCACTACGTCGTAGGCATAATCGATCCAGAGCATCGCCCGCTCATGGCCCAGCGATACTTGGGTAAGCGCCCATCCTTGATTTAAGTCACCAAGGAGATGCGACTTAGGGACAGCAACATCGGTGAAAAAGACTTCGTTGAAGTCGGTGTAATCGGGATCGGTTAACTCCGCGAAGGGCCGCGCTTCAATACCAGGAGACGACATGTCGATCACCAACGCGCTAATCCCTTTGTGTTTAGGCGCATCAGGATCGGTGCGAACAAAACACAAACACCAATCTGAATGGTGCGCGCCCGATGTCCAGACTTTCTGGCCGTTAACAATAAATTGATCACCATCTAACGCGGCGCGAGTACTGAGCCCCGCGAGGTCGCTACCCGCGCCCGGCTCGCTCATTCCTAAACACCAACCGATCTCAGCCCGCAGAGTAGGAAGCAGCCACCGTTCTTTTTGTTCAGGAGTCCCGTAATCCCGAATGCTGGGAGCAACAATTCCTAATCCTTGCGGATTGAGAGTACGAGGAATTTGTCGCCGCTTCATTTCTTCGAAATAAATCATCTGCTCCGAGGCGTCGGCGTCACGTCCACCGAGTTCGGCCGGCCAACCCGGAACCAACCAGCCCGCATCAAACAGTTCTCGCTGCCACTTACGCGCCCAATCGGGAAGATCGGCGCTAGAACGGCGCGGTTGGTCAAGAATTTCGCGACTCGGAGCGTGGCGGTCGAGCCAAGTCGTTAACTCCAGGCGAAACGCCTCGTCTAGTTCGCTGCCGCCTAATTTCATGAGGTAAACGGTAGCCAGTTACGCACGGTCTCAGCGGCGCTGGGTCAGTAGTAGCGCCCCGGCCATCGGGCCGCCGCCCGCGCACGCCACCGCCACTTCCGGGTCACCGGCTACTTGACGCATCCCAGCTTCATTCCAAAGTTGTACGCAGGCTTCGTGAAGGAATCCAAAACCGTGCAGGCGCCCCGCCGATAGTTGTCCGCCGTGAGTATTGAGTGGCAATTCGCCGTCGCGTGCGATACGACTACCGCCTTCGACGAAAGGACCCGACTCCCCTTTCCCACAAAAACCCATGGCTTCGAGCCAAGTCATGGCGATGAAAGAAAATCCGTCGTACATCTCGGCCAATTGCACATCGGCCGGCGCTAGATCGGTGCGTCCCCACATCTGAGTGCCGGCATCGCGCACCGCCATGGTGGTCAAATCATCGAATTGATCCCACGATGGTCGGCCGTGCAAAGCAGTGCCTACGGCTTCAACTTGAATCGGAACTTTACGCAAGTCGGGAACGGTATCGATCCGAGAAACTATTACTGCGGTACCACCGTCGCAAGGAACATCACAGTCGTAAAGACTCAACGGCGTTGAGATCATCCGCACATTTAGATAATCATCCATCGTCATCGGATCACGATAAATCGCGTTGGGATTAAGGGCCGCATTCTTGCGCGCGTTTATCGCGATTTGTCCAAGTTGTTCGCGTGTAGTCCCGTATTCATGAAAATGTCGAGTGGCCATCATGGCTATCCACATAGCCGCCGACGGTGCTTGGTACGGCAACACCCATTCCATAAACCCGCTGGCCCGATAACTCGAACCGGAGCCGCCGCCGGAAGGCATAACTGCGGACCGACCTTTATCACCCTGAGCGCTTCCTTCCCAAACACTGCGAAAACACAAAACATGCTTGGCCAATCCCGCCGAAACTGCCAGACACGCGTTAATGACCGCACCGAGCTGTGAAGGCAACTCCATCGCGCCCGTCCACCAATTCAAGTTGAGTCGTAACGCATCGTGCACTTCAGTAATACCCGCGCCCGAAAATCCCAGTGGCGATTCCATGCCGCCAGGATAAGTAGACAGTCCGTCGATGTCGGCCACAGTAAGGCCGGCGTCATTAATGGCCGCCAGGCACGCATCGAGGGTTAACTCAAGTGGATCGCGAAATAGCCGGCGACCAATATCTGATTGACCGGCACCCGATATCACCGCCCGCCGTTCGCCTAGCAGATCAATAGTTTCGACTGATTCACGGGAGTTCATTTAGTGGCACTTTCGTCGGGTGTGAATAGCGGAATCCAAACTTCTTCATCGACATGGGGCTCAAAAATAACCCGCACTGGCATTCCGATTTTTACCGCTTCGGGTGCGCAGCCCACAATGTTGGTAGTTAAGCGCAGGTCGTCTTGTTCAATACACCGCACGACCGCGAGAACAAACGGAAGGTCAAGCCCCGGCATCCACGCTTGATAGTTAAGGGTAAAAGTCAATACTTCGGCTTTACCCGACACCGCTTCTATGACAAGATTTTTAGAGAAACACTTCGGACATAAAACGCTCGGTGGGTGGATGTAATAACCGCAGTCGGAACAGCGTTGAAACCTAAGTTCGCCGTCGCGTCCGCCGCGCCAAAAATGTTCGTTACGGTCACCAACTCGGGGCAAAATCCGAAACGGAACTTCAGTGCTCATGCGTCACCATCGTCTTCGATTTCCATCGCGCCCGCGGCGTCGAAACCTTCCTTGGCAAACGGAATCGCTTCGGCTGCGGGTAATAAACCGAATCCGGGCATAGTGAGCATTACCGATCCGAGTACTTCATCCCACGACGCTCCCACTTCACGCGCTAAACCCGCATGGCGCGCCACTCCTCCGCCGTTGCGCAAAATAACGCCACACGCCAGTCGAATAAGTTCGTGAGTCTTGCGGTCGGGCGCGGATAGCGAATCCACTTGGGCCATCCAAGCGCTCTGGGCTTCGTGCAACGCGGGGAAAACATCGTGGATGGGCTCCTCGAAAGGAAAGTTCCAGTCCGATTGCATAGTCAAGTGTCGATCTCGCTTTCTAGTGATTGGTGATGGGCAGCGTGCCCGCTAACTGACACTGCTGTCAACTTCACCGTAGCGGGTGGGCCCAGTGCGCATCTAATGTTTGGGTTATGGCTCGTGATTATTCGGCACTGCTTAGCCCCGCCCACACTGCGGTCGTCACTATGGAGTTACAAAATGGAGTCGTCGGCGATACCGCTTCCATCCGTGCTCTGGCCGACGAGGTAGCCCTCACCAACCTTGTCGCTAATGCGGCGCGCTTGGTTATCGCCGCGCGCCGGGCTGGAGCCGCGGTGGTTCATTGCCTGGCCGAATTCAGCGCCGACCCCAGTGCGATGCGAACGAACGCTCCACTACTTCGAGCTTTAGCCCAAGGTGAACCGAATCTCATCGTCGGAACCAAAGCAGCTCAATTGGTTGCTGAATTGGGCCCCGAACCGGACGACGTAATTTCCGCTCGGCGCACTGGGCTCACCCCGTTTCCCGCTACCGACCTTGACCAAACTTTGCGTGACCGAAATATAAAAACCATCGTGGTAGCGGGGGTCTCAATAAATATTGGCATAACCGGATTAGCCATGGTGGCCGTCGACCTCGGTTACGAAGTGGTTTTAGCAACCGACGCGATAGCCGGAGTTCCGCGGGATTACGGCAAGTCGATGATCGAACACACGCTCAGAGCACTCTGCACTTGTTTAACTACCGAAGAAATCGTTGCCTACTTCGACAATCAATCCCAGCTCTAGATATATGGAGGCGGCGGCGGGAATCGAACCCGCGTCCAGGGTTTTGCAGACCCTTGCCTGAACCACTCGGCTACGCCGCCAAATATTTAGACGAGTCAATAGAGTACCGGTAGTCGTCTTCACAGGTTCGAGTCGGTTCGCCTAATATCACTATTCGTGAACTCCAACATCAATATTCTGGCAGTCGGTGCCGCGAGCCCGGCTTGGCGACTCAATCGAGCCGAGATAAATGCGGGTTGGGGTAATAGCGGCGGCACCGGCCAAGTCGCAGTGTGTGCGCCCGATGAAGATCCGCTCACGCTGGGCGTGGAGGCAGCTCTGCGGGCACTCAATGCATCGGGTCTACAGATCGACATCGTTGACGGACTTTGGTGGGGAACGAGTCGTCCACCGTTTGCCGAAGGACCCAGCCACGCGGTCATGGCGCGCGCAATCGGTCTTTCGGCTCGGTCGACCGGCGCACTTTGCTCCGGTTCAACTCACTCGGGCATGGAAGCGCTCTTTAGCGCGGCCGACGCTATCGGTGCCGGTACCGCGCGCGTGGCTCTCGTAGTTGTTTCTGACGCAATAATTCCTGGCTTAGGCACGAGTTACGAGACTCGATCGGGTGCGGGTGCCGCGGCGGTGGTTTTGGTATCTCACGGAGGCAACGCCGCCCTCGGCGCGCGTCTCACTCGCACTAATCCCTACCTCGACCGCTACCGCGGTGATGGAGAACTATCAACTCGAGATCTTTACGATCCCCGTTTATTTAGGGAAGAAATTTTTATTCCTTCCCTGCACGAAATTGGCGAACATCTTGGCACGCTCGATATTGCTAACTGGTCGATACCGGATCCTGACGGTCGATTGGGTGCATTAGTCGCGCGTCAACTGGGGATTAAGTCGGTTGTTTCCGCTCCAGTTATTGAGGAATTAGGCGATACCGGAGCCGCGGCGGCGCTACTCGGTGGTATTGGCTCACTCGACGCGGCCGGTTCGCTAGCAATAATAGGTTTTGGTGGCGGTCGTACCAGCGGTGTCGAAGTTCGTATCAACGCGCCCGTACGCGGCGCGGCGGCGGTGGCTAAATCAATCACGGGTGGAACTTCAGTTAGTTACACCGCAGTCACTCGAGCGCGGGGCCAGTTAGTCGGATCGGGCGAAACCGTTCCGATGGGAGTTCCGCCCCAAAGCGCGCAGTTCGTACGGGGTGCCGATGAAATTCTTAATCTTTTAGGCGCGCGCTGCGTCGATTGTGGAACTATCAACACGCCGCCGTCTATCCACCCTCATTGCATCTCGTGTGGTGGAACCAAATTTGTTCTCGAACCGCTATCTCGCCAAGGACAAGTACACACCTACGTAATCAATCAGACCATGCCCGCGCCATTTATCGCGCCATTACCGATTGCTGTGGTCGATCTCGACGATGGCGCCCGAGTAATGCTTCAAGGCGTGGGTGACGGATCGGATTTGAAAATTGGCACAAAGGTCGAACTCGTATTACGCCGTTACGCCTACGAGCGCGGGGTGCCGGTTTATGGGTACAAGGTAAAAGCAATATGAGCTGGAACCGAGTGGCCGTAGTTGGTGGCGGGCTTATTAAATTTGGCGAACTGTTTGAACAAAGTTACGAGCAGATGGCCGCCGGTGCGTTTGCCGCGGCGGTGGATAGCGTCGACGAAGGATTCGAGCCAACCCAAGTGGAAGCCGCATTCGTCGCCACTCAACGGGGAACTCTGTGGGGTCAAGAAGGCATCGGTGGTAACACAATTCCGACCGCGATTGGTCTTCCGGGTATTGCTTGCACCCGAATTGAAAACGCGTGTCCTTCGGGCTCCGATGCCTTCCGAGTGGGAGCTATGGCGGTTGCCAGTGGGGTCTACGACGTCGTTTTAGTAATCGGAGTTGAAAAGATGCGCGACAAATCGGCCGAAGAGGGTTTGCTCGCCCGCGCCGCGGCCGGCCACCCCATCTTTACGCGTGGTGAAACTGCTCCCGTACTTTTTGCTCCGTTCGCCACTCGTCACATGTACGAATACGGCACAACTCGGGAAATGCTCGCGTCAGTAGCGGTAAAAAATCATCACAACGGCGCACTCGATCCTTACGCTCATTTCCAAAATGAAATCACTATTGAAAATGTTTTAGATTCCCCCGAAGTCTGTTCGCCTCTTCACTTACTTGACTGCTGCCCTCAAACCGATGGCGCGGCCGCGGTGCTGTTAGTAAGCGCCGAACATGCGGCGCGCTACACAAAAAATCCCGTTTGGGTTGCCGGATTCGGTGTGGCTACCGACCACCCTTACCTTCACGAAAAATCGACCTTCACCGCTATGCAGGCCACTGAGTCGGCCGCGGCGCGCGCCTACGCAATGGCCGGAGTCGGACCCACCGACATCGACTGCGCCGAAGTACACGACTGTTTCACCATCACTGAAATTCTCGACATTGAAGACCTCGGATTTGTCGAAAAAGGTAAGGGTGGACCCGCTTCACTCGCGGGTGAAACTTCGCTTACTGGACGCATTCCCATTAATACTTCGGGAGGATTATTAGCCAAAGGTCACCCCATCGGCGCAACCGGAGTGGCTCAGATTGTTGAATGCTGGTGGCAATTACGCGGCGAAGCGGGCGAGCGCCAAGTTGCCACTCCAAACGGTTACGCGCTCCAGCACAATGTGGGTGGACGCGGCTCGGGTGTTTCGGTCGTAAATATTCTTACTAATAATCGTCCCAACAGCTGACGGTTTTCGGTTTTCATGATTAGTTACGAAGTCGCCAACGGGATCGGTACGATCACTCTCAATCGACCCGAAGCTAAAAACGCACTTACGGTAGAAATGCGTGACGACATCGTTACCGCGGTCCGATCAGCGCGCGCCGATTCCGATGTTCGGGCGTTACTAATAACTGGAACCGGTGACGCGTTTTGCGCCGGTATGGACTTGAGCGCATCTACCGTGGCCACCGCATCGGAGCCGGGATACGAACCGCGCAGCACCAGCGAAGCACTGCGTGTTGGCGTACAGGCGTTTATCAGCGAACTCTGGAACCTTGACAAACCCACCGTGGCCGCAGTGAACGGAACCGCAGTAGGGCCCGGAGCCCACCTTGCCCTGGCCTGCGATTTTGTTTTGGTTCACGAAAAAACTCGATTCATCTGGTCGTTCGCTAAATGGGGACTAGTGGTAGATGCCGGTGGGGCCTACTTACTTCCCCGCCTTGTTGGTTTACCCCGCGCTAAAGCGATGGTGATGCTGGGCGAAGGAGCCACCGGGCAAGAAGCGGTTGACCTCGGACTCGCCTACCGCTGCGTGGCCACAACCGAACTCCAAACTGAAGCTCAATCGCTTACCGCGCGCTTGGCGGCGGGACCGACTCGTTCGCTAGGACTATCAAAACAACTGTTAAACGCCTCGTTTGAAACCGACCTCGCGCACTCACTCGATCAAGAAAGCGCTTTCCAATCGCTGGCGGCCGTTTCTTCGGATTTGAGTGAAGGCATGAGTGCGTTTCGCGAAAAACGCGATCCGAAATTTACCGGTCACTAGATTCTGGCACTAGATTCTGGAACTAGATTCTGGAACTAGATTCTGGCAACGGGTAGTAAAAACGACTAGAAACTCTTTAATCAATAAACAAAACTAAAAGGAGCCCAAGTGGGATTATTTGACGGCAAGGTTGCCATTGTTACTGGAGCTGGACGCGGAATTGGTCGCGAAGAAGCATTGCTTTTCGCTAATGGTGGCGCGGCCGTAATTGTTAACGATCTTGGCGGTGCCCGCACCGGCGAAGGTTCCGACGGGGGGCCGGCTCAGCAGGTGGTAGAAGAAATTATTGCTGCCGGTGGTAACGCCGCGGCTAATACCGACGATATCGCTACTTGGGCTGGTGGCGAACGCATCGTCAACCAAGCCATCAAAACTTTCGGCGGGCTTGATATTTTGGTAAATAACGCGGGCATTTTGCGCGACAAGATGAGTTTTAACATGACTGAAGAAGAATGGGATTCGGTTATCAATGTTCACCTCAAGGGCCACTTTGCCCCCGCTCGGTTTGCGGCCGGGTACTGGCGGCAAAAGAGTAAAGAGTCCGGCGAATCGGTAAATGCAAAAATTATCAACACTTCGTCCGAATCAGGACTTTACGGAAATGCGGGCCAGGCGAACTACGCCGCGGCCAAAGCGGGAATCGCCTCGATGACTATCGTGCTCGCACGCGAGCTCGAACGCTTCGGCGTGCGCGTCAACGCCATCGCGCCGGTGGCACTCACTCGGCTCACTGAAGATCTCATGGGCGGCGTAGCCGAAGACCAGGCTGCTAAGGCTGCGCTCGATCCCGCCAATGTCGCCGCCGCGGTCGGCTGGCTGGCTTCCGACCTGTCCGATGGAGTCAACGGTCAAGTGGTGAAAATCGGTGGCGGAGTGTGCCAGATCCTTGAAGGTTGGCGCCCAGTAAGCGAAATAACTAGTACCGAAACCTTCACCGTAGAAGGCATCGCCGGCGCTCACGCCGAGCTATTCGCCGGCCGCGAGTCGTCTATACCCCCGTTCTTACTAAAGATCGAGCGGTAGGCCATCAGCACGCAACTGGTGCCCGATAACGAGTACGCTGCACCTGACACCAACGTCAGGGAGCCGGCCGACTACCCAGTAAGTAACCGATGGAAGCGAACGAAGCGCTCGATATGGCTCTCGGGCAGATTGAAAAGCAGTACGGCAAGGGATCTTACCTGAATCCGATATAGCGCCCAGTCTAGGCACCAAGTGGTTCGTAGGTCCGCTTGATAATTTGATTTTCTGACGAGGTGACGATGACTGACCCCAACGAGACCTCCTTCGACCGGGAGGCCATCCACCGCAAGTACGCCGAGGAGCGCAGCAAGCGCATGATCGAGGGGCGCGCCGCTGCGCGCGACCTGAGCGTGGACGAGAATTTCTCCTCGTACCGCGATGATCCGTTCACCCCATACGCCGAGCGGGATCCGATCGACGACGAGATCGACGTCGCGATTATCGGCGCGGGTATCGCCGGGGTCCTCGCCGGTGCGGACCTGCGGACTGCCGGCATCGAGGGCACCCGGCTCATCGACGGCGCCGGAGGGATCGGTGGCACCTGGTACTGGAACCGGTACCCCGGCTTGACGTGCGACGTGGAGTCCTACATCTACATGCCGAAGCTCGAGGAGATGGGCTACGTGCCCACGACCCGCTACGCGGCCGGCGACGAGATCCGGCGCCACCTCGACGCGGTCGCGCGGCGTTACGACCTCGTCGACAGTGCGCTGTTCCACACGACCGTGCAGCAGAGCGAGTGGAACGAGGAGAGCGCGCGCTGGATCCTGACCACCGATCGGGGTGACGTGATCCGCGCCCACTACCTAGTCGTCGCGCCCGGAATCCTCCACCTGATGAAGCTCCCGACGATCGCGGGCATGGAGCAGTTCCGCGGGCGATCCTTCCGCGGGCGATCCTTCCACAGCGCGCGCTGGGACTACGGCTACACGGGTGGCGCTCCGGACGATCCGCACCTCGACAAGCTCGGCGACAAGGTCGTCGGGATCATCGGCACCGGGGGCAGCGCGATCCAGGCGGTGCCCCCGCTCGCGGAGTCGGCGAAACACTTGTACGTGTTCCAGCGCACGCCGTCGGCCATCGGCGTGCGCGGCAACCGGCCGACGCCGGACGACTTCGCCCACGACCTCGAGCCCGGGTGGCAACGGCGGCGCATGGAGAACTTCTCGGCGGTCATGACCGCGGTGCCGACGGAGCGCGACCTCATCGACGACGGCTGGACCCACCACATGGCGAAAGTCGCGAATCCGGAGATCTCCGAGGGCATGTCCGTCGGCGACATCGCGCTCAAGGTCGAGGAGTTCGACTACTCGGTGATGGAGGAGCACCGCTCCCGGGTGGGCGAGCTCGTCCACGACGAGCGGGTGGCCGAGAGCCTCAAGCCGTACTACCGCTACCTCTGCAAGCGACCCTGCTTCCACGACGAGTACCTCCCCACGTTCAACCGCGACAACGTCACCCTCGTCGACAGCCCCGCGGGCATCGAGCGGGTCACCGAGCGGGGTGTGGTCGTCGACGGCGAGGAGATCGCCCTCGACTGCATCATCTACGCCACCGGCTTCGAAGCGGAGCTGACGCCCTTCCCGCGCCGGGCAACGCATCCGATCATCGGGCGCGACCGCGTGACCATCGCCGAGAAGTTCGCCGACGGGCCGATCACGCTCTTCGGCATGATGACCAGCGGGTTCCCGAACATGTTTCTAATGCCCGCGCCGGGGCTCCAGTCGGTGGTGACGATCAACTACACGCACCTGGCCGTCGAGGGCGCGGAGCACATCGCCAAGACGATCGCGATGCTCGAGCAGCGCGGCATCCGAGTGGCCGACGTGCTGCCCGAAGCCGAACAGAAGTGGACGGCCGAGATCGAGAGCACGTACCGCGACGCCAGTGGCTTCATGGCCGCGTGTACGCCGTCGCGCTTGAACTTCGAAGGAGATGCCAGCCGGGCGAATCCGCGCACGGGCACGTACGGGGGCGGCTACGGGGACTTCTTCGCATACCAGAAGCTGCTGCGCGAGTGGCGAGAACGCGGCGACTTCGCCGGCCTGCGGATCGAGGAGGGCACCGACTCCGCGCGTTGAGCGCGGCAGTCGTGGCCAACGTTGAAGGAGGGCATCGTGGCAGTAGACAGCAACGCAGCAGATCGGCAGCAGGTCGTCGTCGTCACGGGGGGCGGGGCCGGCATCGGCGCCGCCATCGCCGAGGCGGTCGCGCGCACCGGCGCGTACGTCGTCACCGTCGACCCGGGAGTGACGGTCGACGGCCTGGCGCGAGACGTTGCCCCCGCGGAGACGACCGCCGACCGCATCGTCGCGGCCGGCGGCGCGGCGCGGCCGTCGAACGCGTCGGTCACCGACGCCACGGCCGTCGACGCGCTCTTCACCGGGCTGGTCGACGAGTTCGGTGGGCTCGACGCAGTCATCAACGTCGCGGGCATCAGCCGCCCCACGGGATTCGACCAGGGCGACGAGGACGCGTGGACATCGGTGCTGAGCGTGCACGTCGACGGCTACCTCAACGTGCTGCGGTCGGCGCTGCCTATCATGACCGCGGCCGGACGAGGCCGGATCCTGGGCGTCACCTCGGGTTCCGGCTGGCGACCCGCCAACGCGGGCGCATACAGCTGCGCCAAGCGGGCGGTTGCCGCGCTCACGTGGCAGCTCGGGAAGGTCGCGCCGGCCGGAGTCACGGTGAACGCGCTCTCGCCGATCGCGGCGACGCGCATGGTGACGTCGGGCTTGCGCAGCCAGAACCAGGCCGGCGGCAGCCAGAACCAGGCCGGCGGCGGCCAGAACCAGGCCGGCGGCATCTCGCTCGCCATCGCCGCGATGCCGTCACCCGAGCAGCTCGGCCCGGTCGGCGCGTACCTCGGTAGCGACGCGTTCTCGTGGAGCTCCGGGAACATCATCTTCTCCAACGGTTCGGAGTTGGCGCCGGTCCTCCCGCCGCGCCTACTCGAAGCGGCGCGGATCACCGACGTTGCCGCGCTCGCCCACGTACTCGACACCGTCATCCCGGCGGCGTTCGTGCCGGCCGAGGCCGCGCAGGCGACGAACGGCGCCAGCAACAGCCGGTTCGCCGGAGTGTTCGACGAGACCGCGCCGACGGCAGAGCCGGCGACGAGCGGAGCGCGGTCGTGCCTAGTCGTCACCGACGACCCGCGGTGGGAGTCGGCGTTGTGCAACGCGTTGGCGTCGCGGGGCGTCAAGTGCGTCGGCATCGGCGCGGCGGCGCCGGCGACGGACTTCGCGGGAGTGTCCGCGCAGCTCGGGCAGGCGGCGCGCGACGCAGGCGGGATCGACGCAGTCGTCGTTGCCCGCGCGGGAACCAGGTCCGGGTCGAGCGGAGCAGGAGAGGCCTGGGAGCAGGTGCTCGAGGAGCATGCGGGGATCACCGACGCCATCCGCAGCGACGTCGCGTGGGTGCGGGCAGGAAGCGCCCACGCGGGCGCGTCCGGTCGACGGATGCGCATCGCCACCGTGACCGACGCCACGACCTCGGGTGGGAAGAGTCGCGCGCAGGCGGCTGCGCAGCTCTCGCGCGCCGCACACCTCGTGGCGGAGGTCCATGCCGACGCGTTCGCGATTGGTGTCGAGACCGACGCCGACTCGCGCTACTCGACCGTCGGCGAGCTCGTCGGGTATCTGGTCGGCGCCGACGACACTGGGGGGTTGTCCGGCGCCGAGCTGGTCGCGACGACGGAGTGGATCGGGTTGCGCAGCCACCCGTACCCCGAGGCATCCATCTCCTTCGGCGGGCCGGAACTGCCGTCGTGGGTCGACGCCACCCTCCGCGGCATCGTGAACGACTCGAGCGAGAGCAGCAGAGCATGACGATCGAACGAGTGGTCGACGCCCACGTCCACCTCTGGGACCCGGCGCGAGCCGACTGGTATCCCTACCTGGCCGGCATGCAGGAGCTCGACATGGGCGACATCTCCGGCATGTGCCGCCGGTTCGACCAGCCCATTTATTTCTCAGAAGCCGCCAAGTGGAATGTGCAGAAGTTCGTCCACGTGGCGGCGGCGACGGCGACGAAGCTGGTCGACGAGACACGCGAGCTCGACGAGCAGGCCCAGGCGACGGGGCATCCCGACGTGCTCATCGGCGGCCTGGTCCCGAGCGACGACACCGCCGAACTGGAGCGCCAGCTCGACGAGCAGATGGCGTCGAAGCGCTTCCGTGGCATCCGGATCATGGGCGAGGGGGAGCAGGCGTTCCCCACCCCGGCGGTCCTGCAGGCGCTGCAGGACCGCGGTCTCATCTTCGAGCTTATGGTCCACCCCGACCAACTCGAGCCGGCTGCGGCCGCGCTCGACGGCTGGGAGCTGCCGGTGGTGGTGGAGCACACCGGGTGGCCGCGGTCGAACGACCCCGAGGAGTACGAACTTTGGAAGACCGGCATGGCGGCCCTGGCCGGTCTCCGGGAGAACGTGACGTGCAAGCTGTCGGGTCTCGCGATGCCGATGCGGTCGATGGACGCCGGGGCGTTCGCGCCGTGGGTCCATCACGCGATCGAACTCTTCGGCGCCGACCGGTGCATGTTCGCGAGCAACTTCCCCGTCGACGGGATGCACGGGACGTTTGACGACCTGTATACCACCTACGACGAGCTCACCGCCGACCTCGACGAGTCGACCCGCGACAAACTCTTCGCCGGAAATGCCGAGCGCATTTACGGCTGCTAGGGCAGTGACACCTAAATAGGTTAATGCGAGGGTGTCGTCATGACCCGTCCCCTTGGTGCCCGCGTGACTGCCGATGATGCTGGTGATTACCTGATGAAATTGCAATAGCTACCTTCGCTTAGGGTCGTGTCCTAGACCCGTGTCACAATACGAATGATGAAGTACAAAAACGTATTTTTTGATTTCTACGGCACTCTGGCCCGCGCGACCGACTGGATTTCCGTCGATGTCGTCCTCGCTGAACACGGAGTTGAGTTAACCGACGAAGTTCGCCGTAAATGGTGGGATAACGGGCTCGACGGCGCCGATCACGCGCAACACTCCCAAACTCGCGAGCACTATGTGGAATGGCAACGCGGAAGACTGCTGGGCGTGTTAGCAGAAACTGATTTGCACCCCGGCGAATACGAAATCGTCGCCGGAAAACTTCGAACGGGTAACGAACGACGCGTGCTTGAGGCCTACGACGAAACTCTGGAAGTGTTAGCCGCGCTAAGAGCACGCGGAGTTTCGTTGACTATTTGTTCTAACTGGGATTGGGACCTAGCCGAGGCGGTCGATGAAGCCGGGCTCACTCAAGCAATCGACACCGTGGTGTCGTCCGCGTGGGCGGGTGCTCGCAAACCCCATCCCCGCATCTTTGATCACACCCTTGAGAAAGCGGGAGTCACCCCCGAGACGGTCATTTTTGTCGGCGATACTTGGGGCCCCGATGTCATCGGTCCTCAATCGGCGAGAATGACTCCGGTTTATTTACGCCGAGAGGGTCATTGGCCTGACGACACCGCCCCCACTCTTCTTACTCCTGAAGATAAAACCTACGAGGGAGTTGCGGTTTCTTCCGACCTCCGCATTTTGTTAGATCTGTGCATCTGAGATGACCACTACCAGCACTCCTTCCGACCTCGCTAACGTTGCCGATCGACTACGGAAAACTTTTTCTGATGGTCGTACCCGCCCTTTAGCCTGGCGCCGCACGCAACTTAACGGTCTCCGGAAAATGCTGGTAGAACGCGAAGCCGATTTTTTGGCTGCGTTGTCCGCCGATTTAGGAAAACCGCGACTGGAAGCGTGGGCCACCGAAATCGGTTTCACTATTAACGAAATTGACCTCACTCTAAAAAATCTCAAGCGTTGGACTAAGGCGCAAAAAGTCCGTACACCGATGGCAACCAAGCCCGGTTCGGCAAAAATAATTCGCGAACCTTTGGGAACAGTACTGATAATCGCGCCGTGGAATTATCCCCTCCAGCTCGCTCTCGCGCCCTTGGTAGGAGCGCTCGCGGCTGGTAATACCGCGGCGCTCAAACCTTCTGAAATCTCGCCCGCCACTTCGGCCGCTATGGCCAAACTCGTTCCCCAGTATGTCGATACCGATGCAGTAGCGATTGTCGAAGGTGGCGTTAGCGAAACTCAAACTCTGTTGGCGCAAAAATGGGACTACATCTTTTATACCGGGAACGGCAATGTTGGCCGACAGGTGATGGCCGCGGCGGCACAGCATCTCACTCCCGTCACTCTCGAACTTGGTGGCAAAAGCCCAGCCGTGATCGATAAATCAGCCAACCTCGCGGTATCGGCCCGCCGATTGGCGTGGGGAAAATTTCTTAACTCCGGTCAAACTTGCATCGCACCCGATTATGTCCTAGTAGACCGGAGGGTTAAGGACGAGTTTGTTAAGCACCTGCAAACTTCTATTACTGAATTTTACGGTTCCGATCCTTCCGCTAGCCCCGACTACGCCCGCATTATTAACGATCGACACTTTGCTCGATTAATCGCGCTCCTTGGTTCGGGTTCCGCGCTAATCGGTGGTCAACACGACGCGGCTAAGCGTTTTATCGCGCCAACTGTGCTGGACGGCGTTAGCGGCGATTCGCCGGTAATGCAGGAAGAAATTTTTGGCCCGATATTGCCGATCCTTGCCGTCGATAGCGTAGAAGAATCGATTGCTTTTATTAATGAGCGAGACAAACCACTCGCCCTTTATGTTTTTGCCGACGACAAACAAGTGATCAACCAAGTTCTTGATCGCACTAGTAGCGGTGGAGCATGCGTAAACGGGACAATCATGCAAGTTGCCGTTCCCACGCTGCCGTTTGGTGGAGTAGGCGAAAGTGGAATGGGGAACTATCACGGACGGGCCAGTTTTGATGTATTCACTCACGCTAAGCCCGTATTGCGGCGAGCCACTCGCCCCGACCCCGCTCTGGCTTATCCGCCCTATACCGATAAAAAAGAAAAATTAATTCGGCGGTTCTTGTAACCAGTTTTCGATTTATCCGGCGATTTATCCGCGGGGTAAGCCCAGTATCCGCTCGGCGATAATGTTGCGCTGAATCTCAGAGGTACCGCCAGCAATCGAGGCCGCTCCGCTCCACAGCCACTGCCGTTGCCACTTTCCTTCATCCGGAAGTTCACTACTCCCCCGCCACAGTGGTGCCGCCACGCCAGTGATCGCCAACGCCCGCGCTGATAGCGCCTGACTCATCTCACTCCAAAAAAGTTTGATCCAGCTGGTCTCCGGTCCTGGTTCTTGACCACGCGCTAAACGCGAAAGTGCCCGCCAATTATGTAAGCGCAAGATTCTTACCTCTACGAAAGATTGAGCGAGCGCATCGGTGATTTCGATGTCGTCAAGCAATCCCTCTGATTGCGCCAAAGAGTAGGCCTCGCGTAAAAATACTTCATGCACAACTTGTTCTTTAAAAGCAAATACGGTTCCGCGTTCGTGGGAAAGCGTAGTGCTGGCTATTGACCAACCTTCATTTACCCCACCCACTACATTTTCGTTCGGCACAAAGACATCGGTAAAAAACACTTCGTTGAACTCGGCCTCACCAGTTATTTGTACCAGTGGGCGAATTTCAATACCCTCTGCTTCCATATCGACTACTAGGTATGAGATACCTGAGTGACGCGGCGCGGACGTCTCGGTGCGAGCAAGAGCAATACCCCACCGCGACCACTGGGCATAACTAGTCCAGACTTTTTGGCCGTTGAGTAGCCATCCCCCTTCAACCTCAGTGGCAGTAGTGGCGAGCGAAGCTAAGTCGGATCCGGCTCCCGGCTCGCTAAACAGTTGACACCAAACTTCACTAGCGTCGAGAATCGATGGCAACCAGCGTTTTTTTTGTTCATCGGTCCCGTAAGCAAGGAGAGTGGGTCCAACATTATTTATCCCAACTCGGTTTACCGGCTGCGGAGCACGAGCGCGGGCATATTCCAAATTAAATAACGCAACCTCAACCGGAGTAGCGGCCCGACCGCCGTATTCAACTGGCCAGTGGATACCCACCCAACGATCGGCGGCCAACTGCGCTTGCCACGCTCGGCCCCACTCCACTTCCTCGCTTAGTGAAGCGGCTTCTGGCGGTAAGACGAGATTTGCCGCGAGCCACTCGCGGATTTCGGTGGCAAACTTCTGTTCGGATTCGGTAAAGGCGAGGTTCATAGATCCCAAAATTGTTCGCGTTGATTGCTTATAAATGAGCGCCGCAGAGTCGCTTCGGCTTCAGCAGTAAAAAGTTCGTAACGCGATCCGTCCCACACAAAAACCGGATCCGTTCCTACGCGATCCGCTCGCCATTTTTGGTGTACGAGGGTGCGCTTAACAATTTTGTTAGTGCCGGTAGTGGGGGGATCCGCCAACACTCGCAGATAACGCGGCCGCCACTTGGGACCGATTTCGTCGAGAGTTAACAACCAATCGCCAAACTTTTCGGCATCGAATAATGCTTCCGCCCGCAATACCAATCCGGTCATTACTTGGTCGCCCGCTTGCGCGTCGGGTACCCCGTATACCGGAGCCAGCACTACATCGGGGTGATGGCTAAGCGCGGTCTCGATGGGTTGAGTGGGAAAGTTTTCGCCATCGACGCGGAGCCAGTCGGCATTGCGGCCGGCAAAGTAGAGATAAGAATCGTCATCGAGATATCCAAGATCTCCCGTCCAGTACCAACCAAACCGCAAGGTGCGCTCATTGGCTTCGTCGTTGTTGTAATAGCCCTCGAACGGACCCGCGCCATTGGTATTAACGATTTCACCGACACATTCCTCGGCGTTAACCAGCCGACCATTTTCATCAAATTGAGCTCGAGGTAAGGGGTCACCGGCTTCGTCAACCACTTTGATGAAATCTTCCACGTGGCCCAGTGCACCGGGTCGTTCCTCGCGATCGCTATTTACCGCTATGCCGCCCTCGGTCGCACCGTAAGCATCAATCACATCGACGCCAAAACGGCGAGCAAAAGCATTTACTACTTCGGGTGAACCTTCGTTGCCAAAAGCAACGCGCATGGTGTTATCAGCATCATCAGGCGCTGCGGGCGTCGACAGTAAATAGGCAAGGGGTTTGCCGGTGTAGTTGAAGTAGGTGGATCCAAACTTGCGCACATCAGGTAGCCAGCCCGACGCGGAGAACTTGCGAGCTAAACCGACCGAAGCACCAACCACCAGCGCGGGTGCCCAACCCACCATCAGCGCGTTCGAATGAAATAGCGGCATGCATATATAGCCCACATCATCGGGTCCTAAACCCATCATGATTCCCATACGGGTACCGGTAACCAAAAATCTCCGTTGCGAACAAATAACTGCTTTGGGTGCATCAGAAGTTCCTGATGTGAAAATCAGCGCCCAAAGAGAATCGGGGTCGGGTTCGGAATTGGGTTTGGAATCGGGTTCGGGTTTGGTTATTGCTAATGCTTCGTCGAGATCGATGCTTACTACTGAGTGCGCGGCAACGACTTCATCCGCCGATGGGTATCGATGCGATACCAAAACTTCGGGTAGTTCGCCAGAAATTGAGTCAAGTAATGCTAGATGCTTAGGTTCAGTAACCAACAGGTCGCAATCAGAGTGTTGGATATCTCGCAATAAATGCTGTTCACGGCGGGTGTGATTAAGCCCCACTATCGCCGCTCCCGCTAGCGCGGCTCCACCAAACGCGAACAAGTATTCAGGAGTGTTGTCGAGCAATACTCCCACATGTACTCCACGCTTTTTGTCTTCAGCTCGTGCGGTTAATCGCGAGCGAAAAAGATTAGCGAAGCGCTCCGACTCGGCCAAGAACTCGGCGTAAGTCCAAGACTCGTCGCCAAACGCCAACGCGGATCGGCGGGCAAACTCGGGGGCAGTACCGTTGCGCCGTATCAAAGCGGCGGCATCCGCCGCGGGCATCGGTGCCTCGCCCGGCGCGGGAATTGCTTTTTCGCTACTGATTGAGTCGGATTGAATCACGAAGCGAACTTTACCTTGCTCACCGCTTGCGGGAATCGCCATAGGATGCGCACCGTGGAAGACCGAAACACGCCGGGGCTCTATCTAGAGATGACTGATATGGATAGCGATACCTACACGACGACTCGCGTGAGCGAGATTGGTGCGTATCCCGAAGTAACGTGTGCTACTTGGTGGGCCAATGTCAATCGCGATCGCACCGACTTGCCCCGCGTGTTACCTGAGTTTGATTTATTAGGTGTCTACGAAGTAACGGACGATTTCATTCCGCCGTCAAAGTCGGTGCCTGGTGTTACCGGCTATCACTTTCGCCGTACTCCCCGTCCCGGTCAAGGATCGTTATCGGGTCGGCCCACGATCGGTTTGTCTTTAGTGTTAATAAGTCCGCGCTCTCCGGAAACGGCGACCGCTTTACGCGACTGGGGCGACTTTGTTCATCTCCGCCATATCGCGCAAGTGGGCGTTCCGGGGTACACCATGGTTACGCCTTACGAAAGCGCCGATCATTCCGATCCTCGCTATCTACATTTCTATGAAATGGATACCGAAGATCCGGAAAAATCATTCAAAGCGATGACCCCGCTAGTGGAAGATCGCTTGGGTGGTCCTGATACTGAAATGTTTAAAACTTGGGCGAGACACGAAGCGCTGCGGATTATGTATGTAAACACTTTTCGGCGTATTGGCAGCACATGAGCGACCAAGATTTTTTTTTCGTAGTAAAAAAACAACGAGCGTGCCGGAGATTTTCTGACCAACCGATTAACGATTCGTTAATCGGAAAAATCCTTGAAGCGGCAACCTTTGCGCCTAGCGCGGAAAATTCTCAGCCGTGGGTCTTCGTAGTAGTTAGAAACCAATCTCTGCGTACTCAACTGCATGAATTTGCCGAAAGAGCTTGGGACTCCGGCGGACGCGACTCTGCTGCTACTCGCCTTGATACAAAATTACTGGCCGAAGTCGACGACGGAATCTCCGGTGGTGGTTACGCCACTGCGCCCGTGATGATCGTGGTGGCGGCCGATATCAACCGTTGCCACCCAAAAACCATCGACGCCTCAATCCTTCCGGCGATCCAAAACATTCTTCTAGCCGCTACTGCGCTCAAGTTAGGTTCGGCACTCACCACTATCACTATGGGATTTGCAACCGAACTCCAGACTTTGCTCGAACTGCCCAACACTCACGTACCGCAAGCACTAATACCGATTGGTTTTCCTCATCGACCCCTCGGACCGCCCCGACGCGAATCTTTCGTCGATCACACTTACCGAGATCGTTTTACCAATCCGTGGGCTAACGACTAATAGCCCTCGTCGACTTCGATTACTCCGTCTAGCGGTTCGTCGGCCATAAAGTGCCGAAGATTATTAGCAAACGCTTCACGGATCCGAGTAAAGGCGTGCGGCGATGCCCACGACACGTGGGCCGACAACCGCACCTGCGGATGAGAATAAAGCCAATGACCGACGGGTAGCGGTTCGGGATAGACCGTATCGAGACTGGCACACCTAACTCGACCGTCATCAAGCGCAACCCGCAGCGCATCTTGGTCAACCAATGTGCCACGAGCAACGTTCACGATATGCACGCCCGGTTTTACTAACGCCAGCGCTTTTGCATCAATCAATTTTTCGGTTGCGGCCGTGCTGGGTGCCGCCAAAACGAGATGATCAGCAGTGGCTAATAGATCGGGCAGGTCGTTAGCCAACTCGATCCCGGGCGGGAGATAGTGGCCGGATCGGCGGCGTAACGCTCGCACTCGCATATCGAATGCTTGCGCCCGCTGCGCGACAGCAGTCCCAATACCGCCAATACCGACTATGCCTACGGTCTGACCCGCCAATTCACCCAACGACGCAAGATTCCAGTGTTCGGGTGGAGCCGAAAGCCAAGTTTGGGGGAAATTTTTCTCCACTGCCAACATCGAAGCCAAAACAAATTCGGCGATGGGTATGGCGCTCACTCCTCGCGAACAAGTGACCGTTCGACCCCGCAGCAATTCTGGATCCCAGCCGTCAATGCCCGTGCCCGGGAGATGCATCCATCTAATACCGGTGGAATCAAGTTGTGAATAAAGCGCATGTCCCGGCCACGCCGCGCATAACACATCAGCAACAAGATCAGCGGGGGGTGCATCTTGGGCACCGATATTTATTATTTCCGCGTCGGGGGCAACTTTCGCGATGGTGGCAGCCATCTGCTGACCCATCATATTGATAATTCGCATGTTTATAATTCGCATGTTATAACTCGCACGGGTCTACGACCCTTCGTCGCGTCCCATGCCGCCCGGCATCACCATGCCCACGGTTTGAAGATGTTGACCCAATATCTTGTCAAAATTATCGGCCACTAATTCAGGCGTCCAGCCTCCGTCGCGCCACATTGCGGCAATTGGTTTCGGCTGCTGAAACAGAGTGAACGCATAATCGCTACGACCTAAAATCTGGCCGTTAACATGACCGGCCCGCTCTGACGCCAAGAATGCCACCAGCGGCGCGTTTAGCGAGGGGTCTTGCTCGGGCGGTGGTGCGGTGCCGCTGCGTTCAAACAGTGCCGCGGTCATTCGCGTTGCCCCGGCCGGTGCGACCGCGTTTACGGTGATCCCCGAACGACCCAACTCGAGCGACCAAACGAAAGTCATACCCATAATCGCAGCCTTGGCGGCGCCGTAATTGGTCTGGCCAAAATTGCCTCGTAGACCCGACGAAGAAGTGATGTTAACGATTCGGCCGTAGCCTTTCTCTTTCATTATCGGGGCCGCGTGCCGAGTGCAGTTAAAAGTACCTTTCATGTGCACTGCTACTACCGCATCAAAATCTTCTTCAGACATTTTTACCAGTGTGCGGTCGCGTACGATGCCGGCATTATTTACCAATATGTCAATAGTGCCAAACTCTTTTACTGCAGTACTGATTAGATTTTCGGCCGCGGCAAAATCGGTTACCGAGTCGTAGTTAGGAACCGCGGCGCCACCGAAGTCGATAATTTCTTGGCACACCGCTAACGCGGGATCGTCTTTGGTGCCTTGGCCGTCGAGACTTACACCAATATCATTAATTACCAAACTCGCACCCTCAGCCGCCAGCGTTAACGCAAACTCGCGACCAATACCGCGCCCAGAACCAGTGACGACGGCTACCCGTCCGTCGAGCAAACCCATCTGATTAATCCCGACTCAAAGCAGTAGCCGAACCAGTTAGTGCTTCTACTCCGTCTTGATTGACGGTTTGGCACTCAAGATCAACGAGAGTTTCGCCGTCGACTTCCCGCACCGCTACTACTGTTGCCGTGAAAGTAAGTGTGTCGCCGGGCCATACCGGTTTAGAAAATCGCACTTGATACTTACGCAATGCTTCCGGACCAAAATGATCGGTGAGTACACGCGCCATGATTCCGGCAGTTAACATTCCGTGCCCAAAAACTGAAGGGTTGCCAGTTGAAGTGGCAATGGTTTCGTCGTGGTGCATCGGGTTGAAGTCACCCGACGCACCGGCGTAACGAACGAAATCGGTACGGCTGATCTTTTCAATTACTATGGGTGCCAACTGGTCGCCGGCGGTAAGTGTCGTCATGGGTTGGCAGCGTATCGCAAATGCCATCAAATATGACACGCTTGTCAGTTGCCCCTACGCTGCTGGGCATGACCTCTGAGCCCCGTGGCCCGCGCACTCGTAAACGCCTTCTCGAGGCCAGCGCCCAAGTATTCGCGGATCGTGGTTATCACAGCACTCGGGTTGAAGACATTGTCACTGCCGCCAAGACCTCCCACGGAACTTTCTATCTTTATTTTACTTCTAAGCAAGAAGTGTTCGAAGTGCTCATAGTCCAGATCGTCGCCGAATTAGCCAAAGTGGCTGACGCCTGTCCGACGCTCACTGTAAACCAAGCGGTACAGGAATGGTTGAATAAATTTGATGCGGTTTATAAAACTAATCACGCTTTCTTGCGCACTTGGATTGAAGCCGAAATAGCTAGTGACGAAATTGGTCGACTTGGTGGTGGGCTCGTTACTCGATTCACTCGGGCCCTAAACGAACGCCTCCACGCCGCCCCGAGCGGGCTAGCTCCCGCCCCGGCCGCAGTGATTTTGATCTCGATGATTGAACGCATGGAGTACTACATCCACACTCAGGCGATTAGGGCAACTCCAGCTGAAGCCATCACTACTTTGGCCGGAGTGATTGCGGCCTTAGTAAGCCCGCCCGCTCTCCAATCGGGCTCATGATCGAGATTAGGACGAAACCACGCTCTCCCTGCGCGCTCTCTGACCGGTCCTGTCCGGTCCTAGATGGGGATGGGGATTGTGGCACTAGCGCCGACTGACTGCTGACGCTAGTGTCAGGTTTACGACAGTGTGAATAACGCCAGCAAAACTAAATCCAATCAGGCCAATAAGAGGGGGAACATGAAAAAGAAATTCGCGATAGCGGTTATAGCCGCACTGGGTGTCGCCCCATTTGCAATGGGCGTGGCTAGCGCCGCACCAGCCAAAAAAGCTGCGATCCTAGTTTGCGCCGGCAAAACTAAGCCGAAAGCAATAAAAGCTATTGGTACCGCGTACAACAATATTCTAAACGGATCTTTGGGTCTTACTGGAGAGCAGAAGTCCGAGTTTCTTCAGTACGCGGGGGGTAAAAAAGTAAATCAGGCATTTCGCGATGCGTTCTTGGCGAGTTCGCTAAAGAATACCGCCGCGGCTTCGACTACGAGTGTTGCAGTTAACCGCGTCAAGTGTACCGGCAAAAAAACTGCTGACGTCGACTTCGACTTGGTTCTCGGCGGCACAGCAGCTGCGGGCCTTGCTCCGCCGGGTTCGGCTGTGCTTGATGGCAAGGTATGGAAAATGACTGGAATAACCTTGTGCGATCTGCAAGCGCTGGGTGATCCGTCAGTGCTCGAGAATGAACCGTGTTTGACGATCTCAACCGGTGGCTAATTAAAACGGGCTAATTAAAACGAGTAACGCGATGGAGCCGCCCTTCGGGGCGGCTCCATTCGCGTTAACGAACCTTTCTTTTCGGTGGCTTTTCGGCTTATTGGTTATTAAGTTTCACCGTGCATCGCGGGCATGATCTGGTCGGCCAAGTCACCCAGCTCGTCAGTGCGACCAGAAAGTGCTACTCGACCTTTGGCCATTACCACGACGGTATCGGCCAAACTCAAAGCTTGGCGCACATGTTGCTCAACGATTATCAACGCAGTGCCGGCTTTACTAATCACATCGAGAGTTTCGTAAACCTCGTCGATAATGACCGGGGCTAAACCGAGGGAGAGTTCGTCAGTAATAAGCAACTTAGGTTCGTGCACCAGCACTCGGGCTAGAGAGACCATGCGTTGCTCGCCTCCCGAAAGAGTGCCGGCCAACTGGCTACGGCGCTCGCCGAGGCGGGGAAATAGTTCGTAAGCCCGACCTAGCGCAACTTTCGCACCCGACCGCCCGAATACTTGACGAAAAGTCAGTACCAAATTTTCTTCTACGGTCAACGAGGCAAATACCGATCGACCTTCGGGGGCATGAACAATGCCTAGCTGAGCCAGTCGGTAGGTAGGCGTGCCGGTTACATCTTCACCCTTAAAAAAGATTTTGCCCGCAGTCGGCTTAACAAGACCGCAACAAACTCGCACTACGGTCGTCTTTCCCGATCCGTTTGAGCCCAGTAAAGCCAGCGCGGAATTTTCTGACACCGAGAACGAGACGCCAAAAAGCGATCGGAACGGACCGTAACTGGCCTCGATATCGCGCAGTTCAAGTAATGGTGGAGCTGCCATTATTGCGTCAGGTTTTTCTTGTCCGGTGAAATCGCTCACTACATATCCCCCAGATAAGCCCGCCGGACATTGGCGTCACCAAAAACGGCACCAGTTTCACCCGCGGCAATGACGGTTCCGAAATCAAGCACATAAAGCTGAGTAACCAAACTCTGGACCATCTCTACATCGTGTTCGACTAACAAGACTGACAAATTGTTGACTTGCTGGACGCTACGAAGTTTGTCAGCTAGTGCTGCGGTCTCTTTTACATCAAGTCCCGAAGACGGCTCATCAAGTAGCAACAATTTAGGTTGAGTCATTAGCGCTCGGCCTAGTTCTACCAACCGACAACGACCGAGGCTTAGCGACTCAACCGGTCGGTCGGCTTCAAGTTCTAAGCCTAAAAGTGCGATCATTTCGTCGCACAACGCCCGCTCTTCAGTGGTGGGCTGCGATCGATTCAACAAATCTTTCCAAAGTCGCCCGGAGCCATTTCGACGGCGTTCGGTGACAATAAAATGATCACGCACGGTCATGCCGGCGAAAAGTTCTAACCGCTGAAAGGTGCGTCCGATACCCAGACGGGATCTTTTATGGATCGGTAACGAGCTGATACTGGTGCCGTTGAAATAGATGTCACCAATCTCGGGCCGCAGACTTCCGAGAATGCAGTTGAACAAGGTAGTTTTGCCCGCCCCGTTAGGCCCGATAAGCCCTACCATCTCGCCGGCGCTAACGCTGAGATTGACATTCGTCAGAGCGCTAATCCCCGCGAAGCTCTTAGTGACATTGTCGACTTCGAGTAGCGCGGTTGAGCCACTCATTGGACTTTCGGTCATTGAACTTTCGGCGTTGGCCGGAGTTATCAGACTCATGATTTAATCGCCGCACTGGGTTGAGTCGCCCATTCTTCGGGAGGCTCAAATCCTTCTCCCCCAATAGCCAATTCATTGACCGCGCCTTGGACTCTCGCAACCCACTGAACCCAAACTACGACCAGAATGGCGGTAATAAAAAAGACCGGCCAACCCGACGGTGGAAAACCGTGGTTGATAAAACTTCCGGTGGCACTGCTGGCATCGGTAACCGAAGAGCGGAAAAAAAGAAACGCGCCGAAGAGTAGAAATCCAAACGGAGTTCGCCCTTCTCGCCAACTAATCGGGCTGGTCAGCCAACCTCGCCCTAAGGCGATTCGATTTGCGTGTACGGGAAGGAGGAAAAATCCCACCGCGGCAACGCCAGCAGGGATTCCCACGAGTACGCAATCCGAAATTGATCCTCTAGGTACCCAACTCTGACTATAAAACAACCACCCCGCCAATGCGCCGACAACAGCCCCACCAATCAAGAAAAAACCGCCGTTAACCAAACCACCGCTTTTGCGCAGCCTCCGGTCGGTAACCAATATCCAGCCGAGGGCAAAAATCAGGCTGGGTACCACAAAAACCAGCAAAGTAGTGCTGTGCACTGCCACCCAATGCCCCTGAACCGCGCTACGGATAAGAATATAAAACAGATACAGCGCGGGTCCGGCTAAGAAGAGTGACACGACATGCCAAACCGGACGGTAAGTCGACGGTAAATCACCGGTATTCGATAGTTCATTTGCGCGGCTTTTGAGCGCCCGCCCGCGTGTGGCGGCCAAAATGCTGCGGCGGGTTTGGAATTCAACAATGCCCTCAGGGTGTCGCGCGTAGGTAATGGCTCCAAAGCCAAATCCGATGATCGCAATAGTGGTCGGCAGACCTAAGGCTTCAAATAACCACTGAATTACGACGAAGCCAATTGCCGCATTTACTGCTCCGTCAACGGTGCGCGCGCCAAGGGTTACTACCAAAACCACCCACACCACGCCGAACAGTGCCGGGTAGGTTGCCACCGGTTCGACTTGGCCCTGAGCCATGCCGATCAAACCACCGCCCAGTCCCGCTATACCGGCCGATAGCGAGAACAAGATTATCCGTAGCGAAGTGGCATTGATGCCGATAGACGCGGCCGCGTTCTCGCTGCCGCGCAGCGCCGACAAGTAGCGGCCGACCGTTCCTTTACGAATGAAAATCACCATGAACGCCACTACCGCGAATATTGCAAAGACCAACAAAAACCATTCACGATCACCTTGGGCAAATTCGGGTCGACTAACCGAAATTCCGTTAGAGCCGTGAGAAATTGCCTCACGGCGAAAAATAACTTTCTCGGCCATTAGTGCGAAGGCCAGCGTTGCTAGCGATAGGTAAAGCCCGGCCAGCCTGACTACTGGCCTACGGCGCCACCGTCCGATTAGTGCTGGTAGTCCATCAATAAACAGAACAAAAAGCGCACCGACGATTGCCGCCACCAATGCACCAATAAGTAAAGCGATCAGAGCCGGAACGTTCCATCCTTCAGCCGCGTTGGCCATGGCAAAACCACCGAAAGCGGCAAACGCGGCCTGGGCCAACGAGATTTGACCACCTAAACCGGTAAATATCGTTATTGATAAAAATACGACGGCCAAAGCAAAAGCATCAGTTAACCGGGTAACCCAAAGCGGGCTGATCACGGTCATCATCAAGAGTACGAAACCTCCCATGAACACCGGAAACGCGATACGCGTCATCCGCGCCATATTCGCGTCTTTGTATTCGTGCGCCATCGCCGGCGGCGGCGGGTCTACTCCTGATAGCGGATCCGAAACCACTCGCTGTTCGCGAAGTTTGGGCCAAAAGACCAATAGTCCAAAAAGAACTATGAACGGAAACGACGGGCGAATGTCTTGGGCAAAAGAACTGCTGGTGCCCACTATGTCGGGTAGCGCCCGTTCGCCTATCCCTAACAACAGCCCGCCGAGCAGAGTAAAGGGAATGCTGACGAAACGGCCTACGGCGGCCGCGGCGATAGCGGCGATGATTAACAAGGTATAGACATTGCCGTCGAGTACGAAGTAAAGCGGGGCCAGCAGAACTCCCGCTAGTCCCGCGAGTGTGCTTGACAACATCCATGAGGTCATGCTCACCCGATCGGCATCGACTCCCGCTAGTTCGACCATGCGAGGACTCTCCACTACTGCCCGCATCTGTAAGCCGATTGAAGTAAAGCGAAACATGAGACCGAGAAGAACGACTGCGATGACCGTAAAAATAACGGCCGTCAGGCGATCGGCGGAGATGAAGTAACCGCCTAAATTAAAAACTTTCAATTGATCGATACCGATCAGCGGAGCGATGCTCGGTGGCGCTTCCCCCGGTTGGGCACCGAAAAATAACCGTACTAATTCTGGTAGCGCGAGTAATAGCCCAAGCGCGGTAATGAGTTTCACCTGCCACGAAGCAGTACGCATATACCGGAACAACGCTCGATCCAGTAAAAGACCGAGTAGCGGTGAAAAAATCAAAACCGAAAAAACAAAGCCCAACCAGAGCGGCCATTTGTTGTTGATTACTGTCTCGTAAAATACCGCTCCTGACGCAAAGGCTTGTGCGCTGAACGCGAGATTAAAAACTCCCGAAGTTTTATAGGTAAGGACCAGCCCCACTGCCACCAACGCGTAGACGCATCCAATAGGAGCACCTTCGATAAGCCACTGAATGAACTGATCCACGCGAGTCGTCTATTCGCAGTTCGTGATTTCGGCTATTCGTTTTCGTTCATTTCGCAAGCGTTGGCGCGGTTTCGCCCGCCTTCAACGGTCGGTAGTAAGGATCGTTCAGGTTTGCGGGACGAGGATTATCGGGAAAGCACACCAACGGCTGACCGGGCTTACCGAACCGCGGAACAAACTTTCCTTTAACCACTTCTACATAAGCAGTGCAGGCCTCGTCGTCGGGCCCATGACCGTTCTTGCTCCAATCTTGTGGCGGGACCATTCCTCCCGCAGTGAAGTCGGTGAAACTATTGATCGCGTCTACTACCGACTGTTGAGTAAAATCTTTACCCGCGGCTTTCAAACCGTCGACAAACAAGTTGGCGTTGATCCAACCGGCTTGCGATTGTTCGCTCGGAGAAATTCCCCGCTGTTTCATCGCCTTGAGATAAGCCTTGGTTCCGGCGGGCTGGTTCTTGGCTTGCCAAGGGAAAAAGCCCAGGCCGAAAAACCAGTTATCGAGTTGTGCGCCATATTTTTTAATTGTTGAATCGCGATAGCCCTCGGGGGCATAGAACGCCACATCATTAACACCCGCCTGATGCAACCCTTGAGAGATCTTGAACGCGCCACCGAAATCCATACAAGTAGCAACGAACTGAACGCCTTTATCTTTGACTGCCTGAACATCGGCGCTTACATCGCTAAAACCAAACTCTAAACTGGTGTCTTCGTAAACCATGTCAATGCCGAATTCTTCAAATGATTTTCTAGTTCCTTTGGCGCAATCGTTCGATGACACGTGGGTGTAGGAAAATAGCGCACCTTTGGTGTATCCCTTTTGCTTAGCGATGTAGGCGGGCGCGATTGCTGCACACGAAAAACAGATAAAGGATCCTTTTTCACCGAAGAGCGACAGACGATTGCAACTACCGGTAAAGTCGCCGTCGGCAATTTTGGCTTCGAGAGCCGGACCTTCCGTACTAGTTCCACACCAACCGACATGAATGTTGTATCCGAAAGTTGGCACTCCCTTACTGGCTAAATACGCACTCCCAGCAAACGAGTTGGTCATCACTGGCATCACTGCGAAAACTTTTTTCTCTTCTACCAGTGACCGCACCGCGCGAATATTTCCGGAGGGCGAACCGAGATCATTGAGTTGGGCAACTAATTTCAACTTCTTGCCGTAGACGCCGCCCTTTTTGTTAATCGCATCAAAGTAAGCGTTGACCCCATCGAATCCGTCGGCGTAAGGGACATTAAGTACGCTCATCGGGCTGGATAGTCCGCCAACCTTGATCTCTTTATCGGTCACTCCCGGCCTACCGGCACCTTGAGCATCAGCCATACCGACTGTGGCAAAACCGATGGCGCTTACCGCCACCATCACCGCAATAAAACGACGCATTGAGACCCCCCTATAGATTGGACTTCGGCACTCTAACCAAATCTGACGGGCGTGTCAGGTTCATCAGGATTATTTAATCAGTACTCCGGCAGTACTCCCGCGCCACCCTGATTAACAGGGTTTCGATTAACAGGGTTTCGATTAATGGGGCTCAGGAGTGCCACTATGGAGCCCGTGGCTACTCTGGTTTCTTTTCATGCCCATCCCGATGATGAATGCATTGCTACTGGCGGCACTTTGGCCGCCGCCGCCGCCGCCGGTCACCGAGTGGTACTGGTTTTAGCCACTCGAGGCGAAGAAGGCGAAATTGCCGAAGGAGTAATGGCGCCGGAAGAATCACTGAGCGTTCGACGAGTGGACGAAACCAACCGCGCGGCCGCTCGTTTAGGTATTTCTCGTGTCGAATTCCTTGGATACCGCGACTCGGGCATGATCGACACCCCCGAAAACCAATCGCCCGAATGTTTTTGGCAAGCCAATGTCGAAGAAGCTGCTAATCGCTTGGCCCAAATTCTTAACGAGGAAAACGCCGAAGTGCTCACGATCTACGACGAATTTGGAGGCTACGGTCACCCTGATCACATTCAGGTCCATCGGGTGGGTGGGCGCGCGGCCGAAATTGCCCAAACTCCTAGGGTCTACGAGGCCACTATGAATCGTGATGCAATAAGGCGTTTCGCGGTAGCTCACCAAGAAGAGGCTCGCGAACGAGGAATCGAAATACCGTTCGACGACCCCGCAGAGATCACTATGGGAACGCCAGAGGCGGAGATAAATACCACTGTCGATGTGAGCGAATTTGTCGACATTAAACGGGCGGCGCTGGCGGAGCACGCTAGCCAAGTCGACGGCAATTCTTTCTTTTTAGCCATACCGGAGGAAGTTTTTAGAGAGATTTTCGGCCAAGAGTGGTTCATTCTTCGAGGCTCGCCGGCTGAGTTAGCGTCTCGATTCGGGGCCATCCTGGGCCTCGAATAGCGGACGACGGACTTGACGACCGGCGTAATCCGTCTAAAGTATCCCAACGAGACAGCAACAAACCTAATCAAACATATTTCACTTAAGTGGGGGGATAATTGTGAGTCGAGTTAATCGAATTGCTGCTATTGCGGTTGTCGTGGGCGCCATGACGTTGGCCACGACTGGAATATCGAGTGCGTCGGCACCAAGTCGCGCACCTCAACAAGCCAAGGGTGGCGAAATAACTTTTGGCCTTGAAGCCGAATCCACAAATTACTGTCTGACTGGAGCACAGTTGGCGGCTTCGGGTATTCAGGTCGTTAAAGCGGTGTACGACACTCTCACTGTTCCTAATAGTAAAGGTGAAGCAGTTCCTTATCTCGCTAAGTCAGTTAAGCCCAACGCCGACTTCACGGTCTGGACCATCGGACTGCGCGAAGGCGTTACCTTCCACGACGGAACTCCAGTTGACGCGGCGGCAATAAAAGCCAACCTCGACTCTTACTACGGCGCTCCGGATGCTCCTAATGTCGGCTCACTGATCCCAATTGTTCTAGGTTTTGTTCAGAGCGTTGCCGTAACCGATCCGTTGACAGTAACGGTGACGCTTAAGACTCCAGTATCTACTTTCCCCGCGTACCTCTACCTAACTGGTCGCATGGGAATAATGGCGCCGGCTCAGCTCAACTCGGGTGATGCGTGCAAGACCAATTTGATTGGTAGTGGACCGTTCAAAGTTTCGAGCATTCGTCAGAACGAAGCAACGGTAGTTACCGCTAACCCTAACTACTGGCAGAAGGGCTATCCGAAGGCGGCGCAAATCACTTTCATTCCCGTAACTGAAGGTGCCGCTCGGACTAATCAGTTGCAAGGTGGCCAACTCGACATGATGCACACATCTAGCGCCACGCAGATCGCGGCACTCAAGAACATCGGAAACATTAACGCGTTGACCCAAAAGCCTGGCTATCGTGAAATTAATTACTCCGTTCTGGTGCAGTCAAAAGGTGCTACGGCGAAAGTTTTCGGTAACGAAACTGTTGGCGCAGACGCTCGCAAGGCTTACAACACTGCACTTGACCGCAAGAAAATCAACCAGATCCAAAATCGAGGAACCTTCACTCTTGCGAACGGTCTAATGGACACCAAGGCTCCGGGCTACCTGAAAAACGCGGGTTACCCGAAGTACAACCCTAAAAAGGCCAAGGCGCTAGTGGCCAAGGTCAAGGCGGGTAATGATGGAGCGTTCGATATAGTTCTCGGCACCACTACTGACGCCGAGAACTCGAAGCTGGCTCAGCAAGTCCAAGAGCAGTTGGACAAAGTAGGTATTACTGCCACCATTGCCCAGTTCGATCAAGCAACGCTGATCAACAAGGCAATTTCCGGTGATATCGACGTATTGTTCTGGCGCAACTTGCACGGTGGGTACTCGTTCTCATCTGATCCCGATAACTATCCGTGGTGGTCTAATTACAACACTGCATCGGGTGGAAAGAACGCCATTAACTTTGCCCACTTCAATGACCCCGATACTCAGGCCGCCCTTGATAAGGGTCGTACTGAGACCACACCGGCGCAAGCAAAGGCCACCTACACCGCGTACAACAAGGCGTTTGCCAAGGGAAACTTCATAACGCCCATGTGGTACGTGAACTGGACCATCGGTAGTCAAAAGAGCGTCAAGGTTGCGCTACCCGCGCTTCCTGACGGAGCTGGTAAGCCTCTCTTTGTCTACGGTGTTCTTCCCGTAATCGGATTGAGCAAGAAGTAGGGAACGAAATAGGTACGGGAATAAACCCGGTAGGAGACGGACTAGGTTTTAGATAATGGAGCTAACCAAGCTCATTGCGCGGCGCGCGGTGCAATTAGTCATCGTGCTGCTGTTCGTGAGTTTCTTTACGTTCCTCCTAGTTCGACTCTTACCGGGTGACCCGACCGACATAATTATTCCGTTCGGAACCGAAGCCAAAAAAGCGCAACTTCGCGCCGACCTCGGTTTAGGTCAGCCTCTATACCAGCAGTACATCGATTATCTCGGCAATATTCTTCAGGGCAACCTCGGTCGTCAGTACTCCAGTGGTCGCCCAGTATCCGAGCTTGTGGCCCAGTCGTTGCCGGTTTCGATCCAGCTGATGATCTACGCGCAGTTAATAGCTCTGCTCTTCGCCCTCCCGCTGGGGATTTGGGCGGCCTACCGCGCGGGCTCGCGCAGCGACGCCGCCATCAATACCACCGGATTCGCTCTCCTCGCGCTACCGAACTTCGTAGTCGCGCTGGTTTTGTCGTATTTTATTGGTGCCCGTTTGAAATGGTTACCTACTGGCGGATACGCACCGGGATGGCTTGACCCGATTTTCGACGGCACTCGTAGCACCGACATCGGGGGGCATTTTAACTACATGTTGTTGCCCGCCATTACTCTGGCCTTAGGGCAAATCGCCATTTACATGCGGTTACTCCGTAGCGACATGATTGCCACTCTGAAAGAAAATTTCATCAGCATGGCGCGCGCTAAAGGCATTTCCAACCTACGCATCCTCTGGCGTCACGCTCTCCGGCCGTCAAGTTTGACTCTCCTCACTGTGGTTGGTCTAAATGTAGGCGCACTAATCGGCGGTGCCATCGTGGTGGAAGTAATTTTTGGAATTCCCGGAATGGGACAAAAAATCACTTTGGCTATTTTCTCGCGTGAGTACATCGAGCTACAGGGCTATGTGCTAGTAGTAGCGGTGCTGTTCATTCTCGTTAATTTCTTTGTCGACTTCCTCTATACCATTCTCGATCCAAGGATTCGCCGTGGACGATCTGCGACCTGACGCGATACCCGAAAGTTCGGGATCAACTAGTCAACAAATAGTTGGCGAATCGATTGAGCGCGGATTTCTTGGTTCCTCATCCGAGATCGCGCTAGCGGCGGTTGAAACTGGGCCTGAAGGCGAAGCCTCGCGTAAAAAATTGAGTATCGGCGCATGGTTGGCTATCGGCTGGATGGGTTTCATTATCTTGATTGCCGTACTGGCTAAGACCGGCATCTTCACTTGGGGCGATCCCAACGAAAGCTTCGTTTCCTGCGCTCGGCGCGGACCATTTTCTAAAGAAGGGACCGCAGCAAACTTCATTCTGGGCTGCGATAGCAACGGACGCGACATGTTGGCTCGCTTGGCTCTAGGCACATGGACATCGCTCTACGTAGCGGTCGGAGCCATCCTCGTCGGATTTTCTATCGGTGGGCTACTAGGAATCATTTCGGGCTACTTCGGTGGAAAAACCGACACTTTTCTCACTGGATTATTCAATATTTTGTTATCGGTTCCAGGAGTGGTTTTGGCTCTCGCGTTAGTAGCATTTCTTCAGGGCAGCGCGGAAACCGCAAGCAAGAGTTCGATCTCTCCTGAGGTAATCCTCATTATCGCAATCGGAATTGTTGGTATTCCGTTGGTCGGTCGCATTGCACGCGCCAGTGCTTTGAGTTGGACCCAACGCGAATTCGTACTTGCCGCTCGCTCGCAAGGGGCCAAACATCGACGAGTGATCATCAAAGAGATCCTGCCTAATGTATTGCCGGCCATCTTGTCGATCTCGCTCTTAGGAATTGCTATCGCTATCGTCGCCGAAGGAACTTTGGCGATTTTAGGCGTGGGGGTAAGACCTCCGACCCCGTCGTGGGGAAATATAATCGCGGCCGACCGGGGGAACCTCTTCACCTCGCCCCATATTGTTTTTGAGGCCTCGCTAATGATTTTCCTAACCGTGCTATCACTGAACATGTTGGGCGATGTAGTGCGGGCTCGCTTCGATGTGCGGGAAGGGCTCTTATGAGTAAACCTGAACCACTTAAGTCGCCCGATACTGCGATCATGGCTGCTCCGCACGCGACTCTTCTCGAAATAAAAAACCTGACTACTTACTTCCGTAGCAGCCACGGCTTAGTGCGAGCGGTTGACGGAGTAAGTTTCGACCTTAACCGAGGAAAAACTCTCGGAATTGTGGGCGAATCTGGGTCAGGAAAAACCGTTCTTGCCCGTTCAATCATGGGGTTGCTCCCCAAAGCAGGGCTTGAACGCGATGGATCGATACTTTTTGAAGGCGATGAACTGATAAATCTCGGTCCCAAATCGATGCGACCGTACTGGGGCGCACAAATGGCGATGATCTTCCAAGACCCCATGACTTCGCTTAATCCGGTTATGAAAATCGGAAATCAGATCAGCGAGTCGATTCGTGAACACCTTGATGTGACCAAGCAATACGCCAAAGAGCTGGCCGAACAGCTGCTCATCTCGGTACGCATTCCTGAAGCGGCCCAGCGTCTAGATGAATATCCCCACCAGTTGTCGGGAGGGATGCGCCAGCGGGTTTGTATAGCGGTGGCGTTGGCTTGCGGTCCGAAGTTGCTCTTCGCCGATGAACCCACTACTGCTCTTGATGTAACTGTGCAGGCTCAGATTCTTGACCTCATGGCCATTGCCCAACGCGAACGATTCATGGCCATGATTCTCATCACCCACGATCTGGGTGTTGTCGCGGGCCGTACCGACGAAATCGTAGTCATGTACGCGGGCCGGATCGTAGAGCGGGCAAAAACCGAAACCCTCTTCTCGCACATGAAGATGCCTTATACCGAAGCGCTATTGCAATCAATCCCTCGTGTCGATCAGGCGAGCCATGTGCGCCTCGCTACTATTCCTGGCCGCCCACCCGACTTAGTCAACCCGCCCGCGGGTTGCAAATTTGCCGCCCGTTGCAACTACGCCCAAGACCGTTGCTTGCAAGAAGAGCCGCCACTGCGAGAGGCCAGTCCGGGTCATGAATACCGGTGCTGGTTTCCGGTTGACACTCCGGAAGGCGCCGACGCGCTGGCCCGTAATCGTGAGCGCGGAACCACCGCATCGGGTTTAATCTTCAACCCACCCACGCCCGCTCTCGCTAATAAGCAGAAGTCCTGATGGCCGGTACCGGATCGGCCCATCTGCGCCCCGAGGTCGACTCACTTTTGCGGGTTGAAGATCTCGTGGTGACATTTTCGGCCGGGAAAAGACAACTGATTCAAGCAGTTAGTGGTATTAGTTTCGACATACTCGACGGCGAAACGGTCGGTTTGGTCGGCGAATCTGGATGCGGAAAATCAACTACCGGACGCGCGATTGTGCAACTTCCCCGCCCCGTCTCAGGGAAAGTCACCCTGGGCGACCAAGAATTAACCGCCTTGCGCGGCGAGGAACTCCGCAAGATTCGACCCAAAATACAAATGATTTTTCAGGATCCTATTTCATCGCTTAACCCTCGTCGCAAAATACGCGACATCGTCTCCGAAGGACTCGATATTTGGGAGATTGGCGATAAAGCCAGCCGCAATCAGCGCGTAGATGAAATTCTTAATGCCGTCGGCATTGACCCTGCTAACGGCGATCGCCGGCCGCACGAATTTTCGGGTGGTCAGTGCCAGCGAATTTCTATTGCTCGAGCGATGATCACCGAACCCAAACTTATAATCTGCGACGAGCCCGTTTCGGCCCTCGATGTTTCGGTGCAGGCGCAAATCATCAATCTGCTTCAAGACATGAAGCAGCGTTACGGTCTTACCCTAATTTTCATCGCTCACGACCTCGCGGTAGTAAAAAATGTTAGTGACCGAGTGGTTGTTATGTACCTCGGGAAAATATGCGAGGTAGGAAAACCCGACACAATCTATCGCCAGCCCGCTCATCCCTATAGTGCTGCGTTGATCGCCGCGATTCCGGTTCCTGATCCGAAGGTGAAAGTTTCCACCGAAAATATTTTAGGTGGTGAAGTTCCGTCGCCGGTCTCGCCTCCGAGCGGCTGCCGTTTCCGAACTCGTTGCCCACGGGCCACTGAACTATGTGCCGAAGAAGAACCACAAATGCGAGAGATCGCGACCGATCAATACGTGGCTTGCCACTTCCCGCTCTCGCCGGGAGAAGTAATTAATTTTGGCGCCGGCGTTTAGGACTAGACCGCTAGCGATCAGATGGGATTTCCCCAGCGGTCGGAAAAAGTCACTTCGCTCGCCGGTAAACGCGAAGCGGGTTTAAAAGTTTCACCGGTGTAGTAGGCCACTGGCAGCAGCGCCGTTTGAGTTACATGGTCGGGAATATTCAATAACTCGGCTACTTCTTTTTCGTACATAAGATGCAAAGTGGTCCAGGCCGACCCTAAGCCTCGGGCGCGAGCGGCCAACATGAACGACCATGCCGCCGGAAGAATCGATCCGTAAGTAGATGCTTGGCCCACAACTCCCGCCAGTTCGACTCGGCCTTCTACGCAAGGAATCACATGTACGGGAACATTCTGGAGGTTTTCCGCCAGAAACCAAGCCGAGTCGGCAACGCGCGGGGCGGCTTGAGCACGCGGGTCAGCCGCCTCGTAATCAGGGCCAGGCATTGTCGCGTAGATGAGCAAAGCTTCTTTGTAAAGTCGAGCCAACTCCGCTCGCAGTTCTTTATCAGTTACAACGATGAACGACCATCCTTGTCGATTCGAACCCGTAGGGGCTTGCAGCGCCACTTCAATGCAATCAAGAACTAATTGTTGAGGAACTTCACGCGTGAGGTCGAGTCGCTTACGAACCGAACGAGTGGTGGTCAGGAGTTCGTCGGCATTAGCTAGATCGATAGCGGTCATATTCACTCCTAGTTAATAGTCTGGTTAATAGTCTGGTTAATAGTTTGGTTTTTTCTTTGATTTATTGCTTTTAGATCTGGTTTTGGATTTAGGTCCAGTCATATCTTCGGGTCGTATCCATTTATCAAAATCGGCTTTCGTGACATGTCCTAGTTGATGAGCCGACTCACGCAAAGTCTGTTTATTTTTATGCGCGTGCTTAGCGATTTCGGCAGACTTGTCGTAACCGATATGAGGATTGAGCGCAGTAACCAGCATCAACGAATTCTGAACATTTTCGGCAATCCGTTCTTCATTGGCCTCAATCCCCTCTACGGCAAATCGCCGGAAGTTGGTACACGAATCGGCTAAAAGATCAATTGAATGTAAAAGATTAAAGATCATTACCGGCTTAAATACATTCAATTCGAAGTTACCTTGCGAACCCGCGATACCCACCGCGGCATCGTTGCCCATAACTTGAACGCAAACCATGGTCAGGGCTTCGCTTTGGGTGGGATTTACTTTGCCCGGCATAATCGACGATCCCGGTTCATTCTCAGGGAGAGACAGCTCGCCTAAACCCGCACGCGGTCCCGAAGCCAGCCATCGCACATCGTTGGCGATTTTCATTAGTGACACCGCCAACGTGCGCAGTGCTCCGCTGGCAAATACCACCGCATCGTGTGCCGCTAGTGCCGCAAATTTATTAGGGGCGCTTACAAACGGGAACCCAGTGAGTTTGGCAATACGTTTTGCCGCCGCATCGGCAAACTCGGGATGAGTATTTATTCCGGTTCCCACTGCAGTGCCGCCGATAGCCAATTCGTATAAACTGGGAAGTACTACTTCGAGACGCTTTAGATCGTCATCTAGTTGAGTCGTGTAACCAGAAAATTCTTGTCCCAAGGTTAGCGGTACGGCATCTTGTAAATGGGTACGACCGACCTTGACTATGTTCGCGAATTCACGGGCTTTCTTATCAAGCGCATCTCGCAACTCGCGCACCGCAGGAATCAGCGTATTAACCATCTCTTCGACCGCCGCGATATGCATGGCGGTAGGAAAAGTGTCGTTCGACGACTGTGACATATTGACCGAATCATTGGGATGGATTGGTTCTTTATCGCCCCTAGACCCGCCATTGATTTCGTTGGCCCGATTAGCAATCACTTCGTTTACATTCATATTGGTCTGGGTCCCACTACCGGTCTGCCAAATAAATAGCGGGAACTCGTCTACGAACTTGCCCGCGAGAATCTCGTCGGCCGCCGATACAATCAACTTGGCCTGCGGCGCGCTCATCTCGCCTAGATCGCGGTTAGTCAGTGCCGCGGCTTTCTTTAAAATCACCATGCCGCGAATAAGCGATTCGGGCATGCGGTCGGTGCCGATAGAAAAATGATGGAGCGACCTCTGTGTTTGCGCGCCCCAATAACGGTCAGCCGGAACCTCAATTGGACCCATGCTGTCGGTCTCGGTTCGGGTTGCTTTAGCCATCATTTCCCTCCAATTAGTAACCGCGACGCTACCGCGCACTCCGTGCCGCTTTGCGCACCTTCCGATCCATCGACCATCGCACATAAGGACCGAGTAGGCCGCCAATACGCAACAACAGAGCACCGCCGGCATCGGCGGTTACTAGTAGTCGATTGCGCTGGATTCCCTTGATCATCGCGTGGGCGACCTGATCGGCGGTGCGTACTCGAATTGCCCCCGAAATAAGAGCCGTAGCTTCCGGTTTGGTTAGCGACTCCGTCGCTAACCCCGGAGTGTCAGTATCGGGTGGAAAGACGCAACTGACTTTGATCGAATAGGGCCGCATTTCGCTACGCAAAGTTTCGGCTAAGCCTCGCACCGCGAACTTAGTAGGCGAATAAGCCGAATAGCCGTAGACCCCGACTACGCCCGCGTCCGAAGACATCAGCATCAAATGGCCATTTCCCCGCTCTATCATGCTTGGCAATACGGCACGAATTGAATAAACAATTCCAAGATAATTGAGTTTCATCTGATCATCGAATGCGACCAGCGGCAATGTTTCGAAATGCCCTGGCACCGCGGCTCCGGCGTTCGCTACCAGAACATCGACCGGACCCATTTTGTCGACTAAGCGATCGACCGCCGCGCTTAGAGCGGGCGCATCGGTTACATCGGCACTCTCGGTAGTTACTCGTTCGCTAAATTGTCCATCGCTCATCAGTTCCGCCGCAACTTGTGCGAGTCGCGCCGAGTCACGCGCCACCAGCGATACTCGTGCCCCTTTAGCTAGGCACTGTCGCGCGAAAGCCAGACCAATCCCTTGTGAACCACCAGTGATGAGCACATGGGCATCGATCAGTTTTGTCATAAGTCAAACTGTATTACCGCCCCGCGGGTGCGGGCGGCTGATTCTCCCCGCCACTACTGCAGCTTCTTCGGCCGCATTGAGTTGTTCCTCGATAATGCTAAGACCGCCGTCCCAAAACGCGGGGTCGCCTAAGTCGACGCCGACAATACGACCAAGATCTTCGGGACTCATCGACCCCCCACTGCGTAATAATTCGAGGTAAGCAGCCACAAAATCAACTCCCTGCTGTTCGTAAAGTCGGTATACCGAAAGAGCTAGGAGTTGACCGTAGGCGTAGGCGTACACATAACCGGGCGTACCGATGAAGTGGGGAATGTACGACCACCACGACCGATAGCCCTCCGTTAGTTCTACGGAATCTCCGAGCATGGCACCCTGGGTGGCAACCCAAAGATCGCCAAATTGTTCGACTGAGACTTCGCCCTGTTCGCGTCGGTGCGTGTGGACCGCATCTTCAAAACGATTCATCGCGACCTGGCGGAACACCGTCGCGATTTGGCCTTCGAGACTTTCGGCGAGCAATGCCAACCGTGGCGCGGGATCGGAGGTTTTTTCTAGTAGTTGACCAAATGTGACTGTCTCGCCAAACACCGATGCCGTCTCGGCCAAAGTAAGCGGTGTGTTTTGGTGAAAGATTCCTTGCGCACGAGCTAAGTACGCGTGTAACCCGTGGCCAAGTTCGTGAGCAAGAGTAAGCACATCGCGCCGTCGCGCCGTCCAGTTAAGTAGTAGATACGGGTGATGCGAAGGAACTGTGTACGCGCAGAACGCGCCCGGTCGTTTACCGGGTCGTTGCGGTGCGTCGATCCACTGTTCGTCAAAGAACCGACTCACCACATTAGAGAGTTCGGGCGAAAATGATTCGTAAGCACTCGTAACAATTTCGCGTGCCTCACTCCAAGCAAAAGTTTCCTCAGTATCCGAAACCAGTGCCATCCGGTCGTAGTCGGCAATGCGATCGAGGCCGAGCAGTTTGGCTTTAAGGGCGTACCACCGCTGAGGAATGTCGTACCGCCCCACCACCGCTTCCACGAGAGCCGCCACTGAGGCATCGCTGGCTTCGTTGTCGAGGTTACGGCTGGCCAACCAACTGTCGAAGTGGCGCAGACGATCATCAGTGCTTTTATCGGCGATCAGGGTATTGAAAATAAACGCGCGGGTGCGCAAGCCGGGTTCAAGAGCGCAGGTAACTGCTGCCGCCGACTCTTGGCGTACCGATCGGTCGGGTGATTGCAAACGCGAAAGACCTTCTTCGAGGCTCACCGTATCACCCGCCAGATCAACTTCGATAGTTGAAGTTAGCTCACTAAATAAACGTGACCACGCGCTCGAACCAGTAACTGACTTGTCGGCCAAAATTCGCTCTTCGGGTTCTGACAGAAGATGCGATCGGTAACGACGAGCCGACTCTAGGTGGTGGCGACAAAAATCTAATTGCTGATCGGCTAGCACCGCAGTTACATGTTCGTCGGCCGCGGCCGCCCATTCCAATTCCACGAATAACAGCGTGTTAGAAATTTCGGTCGATTTTTCTTCGGTGCGAGCAAGTTGCGCGCCAAATTCGGGATTAGTGGTGTCGACCGAAAACTTAAGACCAACGTACGAACCCGCCCGCCCGATAAGTTCACTGATAGCGGCGATAGTTTGCATTGCTTCGGCCAACTCCGTGGCGTTAAGTGCTCCTATGCGGCCGCGATATTTTTTGGCGAACTTGTCGGCTCGGTTTGCGGCGTCAACGAGTAGCGCATCGATCGAGGCCACTCCGGATAAAAGGGATTCGAGATTCCACGCCACCGCCGACGCCTGAAGATCGTTAGAATCGCGACCTTGCTGATCGGTTACTGTTGCCATGGTTATTAAGCCTAGGAGGTAGAGACCGGAGTTCGAACCGGCGAGAGCGAAGGGGGCAAATTCTCTGCGTGCACGATTACGAGACTCTGGGTAGCACGAGTGAGGACAACATAGAGCAAACGCAAACCCAGCTCATCGGTAGTAACTAATCGACTGGGCTCGACCACCACCACATGATCGAATTCGAGACCTTTGGCACCGCGGGCATCAAACACACCGACCGGAGCGTCCAACACATCGACGGTTCCGGTCACTGCTCCCACGTCGGCCAACGCCGCAACTAAATCTTGATGATTTGCACGCGGCGCCACCACGGCCACGGTTCCGCCGGTGGCGACGGCTTGGCGGGCGGCGCTCGCGGTGGCGGTTACCAAATCGGCCGGTTCAACCGACTCGAAAGTTGGCCATAGTCCGGTCTCTCGCACCGCTTTAGTGGGCGCGATTCCGGGCGCGCCGGCGGCGAGCACACCGTGGGCCACTGCCATTATCTCCGCGGGAGTTCGATAATTGACCGTGAGCGTTACCAATTCGACGGGCCGGCGTTCGTCTAACCCTTCACGTACTGAATCCCACGATGTCGCCGATCCGGCCGTACTGGCCTGCCCGAAGTCGCCCACAATTGTCATTGACCCCGACGGGCAGCGCCGCATCAACATGCGCCATTGCATCAGCGAAAGGTCTTGGGCTTCATCAACTACCACATGACCAAAAGTGCGGGGTTCATCGGAGCCGGCGTAACCGTTACCACCATCGCCCGCGTAACGCTGGGCCAATTCATCGGGAAGAAAATATCCCCCTACTCCCAGATCCGCCACTACCTGAGCCGCGTCGGGATCGGATGCTTGGCTAGCGGGATTCTTTTTTGATCGCGCCACCTCTAAGGGGCCGAGCAAGGAATCGGCTTCATCGATTAGGGCAAGATCTGCCTCACTCCACGCAACATTTCTAACATCGGCTTCGCGTTTCCGCATCAGCGATTTATACTCATCCGGCTCTAAAATTCCGCTCGCGGCCGAAGTGGTAAGACCGGAAAATGAAAACAAGTCGTGGAGGAGTTCGGCACCCGACAGCGGTGGCCACATCCTGAGCAGCGCGGCTCGGATTTCAGGAATGGCACGGATGCGGCGACCAAGTTCGCGATTTACATCGGGGTCGTCGGGGATCGTATCGACCCTCGCTTTTTGATACTGAGAAAGCAAGTGATCGGTAACGGTTCGCAATACCCGCACGCGTTTTTCGTTATGACGGCCACGGGCCGCTCGTGCTTTTTCGACTACTCGTATAGAAAAATCGCGTCCTAAGCGCAACACGGTTCCGTCAAGCATGACGGCGATATCTTTGGGTAGTGCGTGCTCGCGATCACGTAACGCGCGCTCGATAACTTTTACCATTCGCAAGTCGCCTTTTATACGGGCAACCTCAGGAGTATCGATTGCCCGTACTGAATACTGTGGCTTTAGGCTGGTTGCGGTAGAAAGCTGCACATCTTGTTCGCCCAGCGCCGGCAAAACTTGGTCGATATAACGCAAGAAAAGTGTATTGGGTCCGATAAGTAAAACACCGTCATTAACTAAACGGTCGCGGTAAGTGTAAAGAAGGTAGGCCGCACGGTGTAACGCCACTGCGGTCTTGCCGGTTCCCGCTCCCCCAGTAACGATTAAGACTCCGGCAAGCGGTGCCCGAATAGCTTTATCTTGCTCCGACTGGATAGTCGCGACAATGTCGCCCATGCGCCCGGTGCGCTCGCGATTCAAAGCCGCCAGTAGTGCCCCCTCACCCATGACTTCGTAACCAGCATCATCGACGGCTTCTTGATCAAATACTTCGTCATCGATTCCGACCAGAACGCGACCGTCATTGGGCTTACTTAAAAAATGCCGCCGGCGCACAATATTCATCGGTTCTATTGCGGTCGCACGGTAGAACGCTTCCGCGACGGGCGCTCGCCAGTCGATAACTATGGGCGTGTGGTCGTCATCAGTAACCGAGATTCGCCCGACATAGTGAGTCTGAGTGTTTTCAAGATCAAGCCGACCAAAGCACAACGGCAGGTCACCAACTTCGAGGGCTCCGAGTCGTCGGCGACTGGTTTCCTCTACCGCCTCGCGTTCGAGTCGGGCTTGATGCGTTCCTCCTCGGCCGACGGCGGCATACCCTTCCGCCAATCGTCGAGCGGCCGCCCGCATTGAATCAAGATACGAATAGGCGACATCGATGTAGGCCTGCTCGCTATCGAGATCTGGGTGGATATTGCTCATCTACGCTCCGAGAGTTAAAGAACGTTCCAATCTACAACTAAGAACGACTCGCTCCAAATAGGCGAGAAGCCCTCAGGATCTAATGAAGTACGGGTTAGATCTGCTCAGGAGCGGTGAACTCGATCTGATCGCGGTCGAACAAAAGAACGCCCTCGCCCAGAACAAATTCGCTATCAACGAATTGAATCCAACGGCCACCGAGGTTAGGGACTTTCTCCGGCGGTCCGCCCAAACTGCGCTCAATTGAGCGCACTACTCCTCCGTGAGTAACGATCAATGTCGTATCAACCGTACCCGCCAAACTCTCTAATACCGGCAATACCCGCGCCAGCAACTCCGCGTCGTTCTCAAATCCTGGCGGTCGCCGCCCGTCTTCGATCCAGCCGGGATAGTTCTCGGCGATTTCGTCGTGGGTTAGCCCCGTCCAGTCGCCCGCGTGTCTTTCTCGCAAACCCGCCTCGATGACAATCTCGGTATTCGTCGGCGCCAATAACTCCGCGGTGCGACGCGCCCGTTCTAAATCTGACGCAACTATGAGATCGAATGCCAATTGCGCCACGGCATCGCGAGCCGCCTCGGCTTGTCGTATTCCTAAATCGGAAAGGGGCGGATCGGCTTGGCCCTGCCATCGCCCGTTGGCGTTCCAGGTCGACTGACCGTGGCGAACGAGGAGCAAGCGCGGAGTTGGTTTAGTAATCGACACGGACAATGACGGTAGTAGGTCAAGGCCGGCGAGGGCGATTAGTCCAGTCGCCCTCGTCAGTGCGGTACCAACCGCCCGCGGCGAGAGTACCGCCATCGGCATGAATAGTGGTACCGGTTACGAAACCCGAAAGATCGGACGCGAGAAATAAAACCGCGTTGGCGATATCGGCGGGAGTTCCGAAACGACCAATGGGAACCCACTGCTCGGCTAGGTGGGCATCTTCGGGTGCTACCCAATCGGAATAAGGAACCTGAGGTGTTTCGGTTACATCAGGGGCCACTGCGTTAACTCTTATCCCGTAGCGCGCGTATTCAAGGGCCAAGCTGCGAGTAAAACCAGTGATACCCGATTTAAATGCCGAATAAACCGCACGCGTAGGAATGCCGCGAAAGGCTTCAACAGTCGAAACATTAATAATGGTTCCGCGTCCGGCTGCCACCATCGTCGGGAGCACGGCGCGCGAGCAAGCAAAAACATGTTCGAGGTTTATCCGGTAAAGGTTGTCCCAATCGTCTTCAGTTTGTTCATGAAACGGCTGACGAGGGCCGCCGTAATGTCCGACATTATTAACTAAAACATCGACCGTGGCGAATACATCAAGGGCAACTGCCATCGTGGCCGCAACTCCGCTGGCGGTCGTCACATCAGCCTCCACGCACCAGAAATTGTCACCCGCCGAGGCTAAGTCGTCGGTCACCGTAGCGGCGCGTTCGGAATCTATCTCCACGCCCACCACTTGAGCGCCCGCGGCTAAAAAGCATTCGACTACGCCGCGCCCGATACCGGCGCCCGCACCCGTGACTATCGCCACTCGATTACTAAGGAGTCCATCACCCACACGCCGATGCTAGAGGCGATAGCGTGTCGGTGTGCCCGATTCGCTGACCGTATCCGCCACTTTGGTCGTCAACGACGGCGAGCGAGAATTGGCCGTAGCGGTCAAGGCCGGATCATGGCTAATAGATTCTGATGATCTTGAGTCGGCCATCGGGTGGGATCTGCGCCCCGAAGGTCTTTGCCGCGGTGATGTATGCGTGCCCGTACGCGATCAAAGTTCGCTTATGGTCGGCGACGCGTTATCTCTAAATCAAGTAGCCAAAGCGCTGGGGCGGTCATTTGCTGCTGAAACTGATCCACCTATGGCGGTGCTCGGTAGTGCCGATACCGCAGCAAAACTGACGACGGCTAAAGCGCCCAACTTTTCTCTAGCCGACATTAACGGCAACCAAGTAAGCCTTGACGACTACGCCGGCCGTAAACGGTTGTTGCTGGCGTGGTCTTCTTGGTGAGGCTGTCGCTATGATCTGTCGGTCTGGCAGACACTTTTTGATGAGCTGAAAGATTCGGGGTTTATTATTCTGGCCATCGCGCTCGACGAAGATGTCGCCGCTATTCGCCAATGGGCACTCGATGAACCACAATCCCCTCTCACCTACCCCGTACTTGTCGACCGCGATTTTATTTTTGCTGAAGCTTACGGAATCACTAATGTGCCCAGCACCGTCTGGATCGACGAGTCGGGTAATGTCGCGCGCCCACCCGCCATTGCTCCCGGTGATGACACTTTCAAAGACTTCACCAAAATAGATTCGTCAATCCATCACGAGGCGTTACGGGCATGGGTGCGCGACGGAGTGGCGCCGATGACGCTACGCGAGATTGAAGACCGCATCGTGCCGAGCAGTGCCGATCTCCAACTCGCGCGCGCCGAGCGTCGGTTAGCTATGCATCTCTTGCGGGCTGGATACGACCAGTCGGCTCAGGCCCATCTCGCCACGTCTATGCAATTAGCGCCCGAAGACTGGACTATCCACCGAGGCTCAATGCCAGTACGGGGTGAAGATCCGTTTGGGCAAGCATTTTTCGACTTCTACCAAGCCTGGGAAGAAGCGGGGCGACCGGGCTACGCTCCTTGAAAATTACTATCATTTTTGCTGGGCCGGCCGTGAATTTGATCTCGCCGAGCCTGACAAGGTCGGCCTAAGCGCGATAGCGTTAGCGGACTAGAAACCTATCCTTCCGATCGACTAGGAGAACTTTCATGCGCGCTGCCGTCTTTACCGAGCTCAATGGCCCCCTTATCGTCGAGGAGGTCAAGGCCCATGATCCCGGCCCTCGTGATGTAGTCGTGCGTATTGCCGCCAGTGGTATTTGTCACTCCGACCTTTCGGTTATCAACGGCAAACTGCCAATGCCGCCACCGGGAATTTTGGGTCACGAAGGTGCGGGCGTGGTTGAATGGGTTGGCGAAGGAGTCACTCGCATGAGTGTGGGCGATCGCGTTATCGGATCGTTCATTCCGGTTTGTGGAGTTTGTTGGTACTGCAAAAATAACCAAACGAATCTCTGCGAACAAACATTTATGGTCTCGGTTCCTCACGCCGAGCGAGCCGACGGAACTCCCCTTCCCGCCATGACCGGGCTCGGAACTTTCGCCGAGCAAATGATCTGCCACGAAATGTCACTGGTAAAAGTTGAGACCGATCTTCCCGACGAACAACTGGCCTTAATCGGTTGCGGGGTCACCACTGGAGTGGGAGCAGCACTCAATACCGCTCTAGTAGAACCGGGTTCCACCGTCGTCGTCATTGGTTGCGGGGGCGTAGGTCAAGCGGTTATCCAAGGTGCTCGCATCGCGGGTGCGGCCCGCATCTTGGCGGTCGACCCAGTAGCGCTCAAACGCGAAACCGCCATGAAACTTGGCGCCACCGAAACCATCGACCCCGAAGCGGGCGATGTAGGTGGTCAAGTAATCATGGCCACTGGTGGACGCGGCGCCGATTATGTCTTTGAGGTAATCGGCAATGTCGATCTAATCCGTCAAGCCTTCGATTGCACTCGGCCAGGTGGCACCACGATTGCGGTGGGGGTACCTCAAGTTGGGACCGAGATTTCAATTCCGAGTTTTCCGCTAGTGCTACAAGAAAAGAAACTGATTGGTTGCGTTTATGGTTCGGCCAAGGTGTTGCGTGATTTCCCTCGCCTCATCGGATTGGTCGAATCGGGCAAGCTCGATCTCGGCGATATGGTCACCAAGACCATTACTCTTGATGAGATCAACGAAGGGTTCCGCGCCATGCAAGACGGTGAAGTAATTCGCAGCGTAATCGTCAACTAGCACCAGAGAGAGAAATTGGTGCGCTAAATTACAATGGGCCGGCCGCCACAATCATGGCGGCGATCGCGGCGATAATTCCGTTGCGTATTAGCGCACTCGGACCAACGGGCTTATCACTAGATAACGCGCCAAAACAATTACAGCCTCCGGTTGCACCGTGTCGGATTGTTGTTATCAAAAGTAAAGAAAATCCCACTATCAAAATCAAGGCCGCGATTGCGGCCCCAAACGCGGTGGCGTTTATTAGGAGCAGTACTCCTACTGCGATTTCCAGCGGCGCTACCGCTACGGCGATTATCGGCACGAGTCGGGCCGGAACTCCGAGACTGGGTAATGCGGCGGAAAATTCTCGTCGCCCTTTAACCTTGGCTAGCCCGGCGGTTAAAAATACTGCGCCTAGGACTAACCGCAAAATGACGGTGAATACGCTCACCTCCAACAATATTTAATCCTCGTTTCGTGTGACACTAAGTTTTCGCTCGAGGGATCGCAAAGATGTTCGCAAAATCGGCCCGACAAGTTAATTAATAAGTGGTGGTGAGTCGGCCTATACGCCGGATTCTGTACCAACGCCGAGGCGTTAGCGGTGACCATCCCTCTCGACCGACAGTTGCCTGCCGGTTCTAGCAGCCTACCCAGGGGTGTCTGCGGACGGGCCGCCCTCCCCTTGTCTGACCTTGCTCCCGATGGGGTTTACCAAGCCACTCGAGTCACCCCGAATGCTGGTGCGCTCTTACCGCACCTTTTCAACCTTGCCTGTGCAGCCCGCTCGCGAGCGGGAGGACTGCCATCGGCGGTTTATTTTCTGTGGCACTTTCCTGCGAGTTTCCCCGACTGGGTGTTACCCAGCACCTTGCCCTACGGAGTCCGGACGTTCCTCGGATCGGAAATCATAAAGACTTACCGACGCGCGGCCACCCAGCCAACTCACCACCACTTCTAGTTTGGCACGCCCGATACCTGGGCACCAACGGTATTAACGCGGCGATTCGAGGGGAAGTTCGTACTCAATCCAAGCCGACGAAATCGCCCCCAGAGCGTGGTAAAGGCTTTGGGCGGTGGTGTTATCCGGGTCAGTGGTCCAGACCAGCGCGGCCGCACCGCGGCTGCGAGCAATATCTGCAGCCGCGCTAATAATCGCGGCGCCAATACCAGTGCGACGCCGATCGGGATCAACATACAAGTCGTGTAAGCAGACCACTTCGCGCGCGCCCACGGTGTCGAGCCGCCAGTGCAGACAGGCGTAACCAACGAGCGGGCCCGCGGTATCACTTCGGGCGCCGAGCAAAACTCCTTCGGCATCAGAAGTAATAAAACGACGAAAGAACTTAAAGTTGTGAGCACCATCAGACGGCGTTTCGTAAAACTCTTGATATTTAGCAATCAGTGGCAACAGTTCGGCAAAATCTGACTCAGTAACACGACTAACCAATACGGTGCCAGAACTCATTTTCTAAACGGTAGTACGACGGTGAGCTCGAATCACCCGGTGCTGAGCCTGACGATGAAATATGGTGCGGTGAATCGGCTGTAAGATTTTCCAGTAGAGAAACCCAAATACTCCTTTAGGCCGAAAAGCGCCCACTTGTATTAGCTCACCGCCGTGCACTCGCCAGCCCAACCAACCTTCGCCGAAGAACCAGCCCTCAGCTCGTAATACCAATTCCCCCGGCGCGCGATGGGCTACTCGCCACCAATCCACCACCGCATCTTGTTCAATGCGGGCGGGCCGGCGCAGCCGCCAACGCTCGCCCACTAACCGACCACCCCAGATACGCATTTTCCACGCGGCTTCAAGCCCGTACCAATCGAGATCGCCGCCAACCCGATCAAAGTCGGCATCAATTTCGGTTTCTAAATCTGGGCTAATAGGTATTGCTATTCGTTCGGTATAAATACCATCGAGTAAGCCCGATTGGCGGTTAAGCAGAGCTGCTTCGGTGGCTATGAGCTGATCATCAAGTGCTTCACGGATAGCGTTCGCGATAGTCATCGGTTTAATCGAAAAAGCCGTCATAGTGTGTTCAGGATTGCGCACGGTAACTTCAGTTACCAAACTTTCAATTAACGAATGACTAACGGTGGAATCAACTGGGGTTACGAAATCAACCCAGTGCGACGATAATCGAGGAGTAAGTAACGGAATTTCAATAATTACTGTCCGGCCTAATCCTCTCGCACGCGCGTAGATGTCAATCATGTCGCGGTAGGTGGTGACTTCGCCGCCACCGATTTCGTAAATACCTGGTGGTGCTGAAAGTGACTTCTCGAGATAAAGCAACACATCACTTAGCGCAATAGGTTCGATGGCGGTACGCACCCATCGGGGACAAACCATAAAAGGAAGTCGTTCAGTTAGATACCTCAACATCTCGAAGCCCACACTGCCCACACCGATAATCACGGCCGCGCGTAATTCGACTACTGCTACTCCGGCGGCACCCAACGCCACGCCTACTTCTTGACGACTTAACAAATGATCTGACGACGGATTTTCTCCCAGACCGCCGAGATAAATAATTCGGCTCACTCCTGCAGCCGCCGCGGCGCGACCAAAGTTTTTAGCCAATTTCAAATCCCTAGCGCGAAAATCGCCCACATCGAGTGAGTGCACTAAGTAGTACGCCACCGCGCAACCGCTTAACGCGGTCATAGAGTCGGCTTCGTTGCCCACATCAATCGCTCGATTGCTCACGCCGGTAAATGCGGGTACCCGTCGCGCGAGCGCTACCACCTCATGCTCGGAAGCCAGCGCGGGCACCAAGCGCTGACCAACAAACCCAGTCGCCCCCGCTACGGCAATCTTCATAACTTCAGTATGCCTGATTGCCCTCCCAAGCCCGAATTAGACCCATTTAGTGCGCGCATCCCGGCGGGTAAACAATTGGGCTCCTTGAGATGGGAATAAGGGCGGCCCAACCGCTACCTTTTTGTCATGCCTATTGCTACTGCTCTCGCTCAAGCCGAGACCGCGCTGCTAACCGAGCGACGGCCACTTACCCGCTCCGAGGCCAGCGCGGTAGCGGCAGTATCGCTTGATCAACTTCTCGATCTGGTCGCGTTGGCACATCGAGTTCGCCTCGAATACTGCGGCGATTCGGTTGAGCTCGAAAGTTTGATTAACGCAAAGTCGGGTGCTTGTCCTGAAGACTGCTCGTTTTGTTCTCAATCTGCTCAGTTCTCAACTGATGCCGAGGTTTATCCGTTTCTCGATCTCGACGAAGTGATAGCTACCGCCCGCGCGACACGCGACGCGGGCGCCACCCAATTTTGCATTGTCGTAGCGGTGCGAGGTCCCGGAGAACGCCTGCTAAAAAAAGTTATTGACGCGGTCGATGCGGTACACCAAGAAACTGGACTAGAAGTAGCGTGTTCGCTGGGGCTACTCACCGAACCGCAAGCGCAGCGACTGGCCGCGGCGGGCGTACACCGCTATAACCACAATCTCGAAACTTGTCGAGAAATGTTTCCGTCGATCTGCACCACTCACTCTTACGACGACCGAGTTGCTACGGCCCAATTGGCTCTGGACGCGGGAATGGAACTCTGCTGTGGTGGAATCCTCGGGCTCGGTGAAACTTTAGAACAACGCATCGATTTTGCTTTCGAACTTGCCGCCCTCAACCCCACCGAAGTACCGATCAATCTTCTCGATCCTCGGCCCGGAACTCCGCTCGAAGATCAGACCACCCTCTCGCCCCGCGAAGCGTTACAAGCCATCGCCTTATTTCGCTTAATCCTGCCGTCGGCGTGGCTGCGGTTAGCGGGCGGACGCGAACGGGTGTTAGGTGAGTTGCAAGGCATGGGTTTACTCGCCGGAGCCAACGCACTCATTATCGGAAATTACCTAACTACTACCGGTCGTCAAGCCGAAGCCGACATCGCTCTCCTCGAAGCTCTAGGCATGCCTAAAGCCGACGGTCCGGGCGAAGGCCGCTTCATCGTTGATGGCAACGGAGCACAGGCTCGTCCCGCTAAACCTACGGGCAACGCGGCCGTGCCGGTTGAGTCAACTAGCCCGCGTCGTAGTTAACAGTTTCGTTAAAGCGCGTCACTACGGGGCCAAACGGTCCGAGAGTTATTTGTGTTATCGACGCCACATCCAGACGAAACCGCCACGCCAATTCGGGCGAACCGCGTAACGCCCACACCAACGCGGCTTTGATCGGCGAGGTATGGCTCACTGCTATAACCACCCCACCCGGCGTGTCGGGGTCGGGTGAATCGGCGCGCCGAACTAAATCGGTAAGACACTCGTTCACTCTCGCCTGCACTTGCGCCAAACTTTCGCCTCCCGGTGGAGAAAAGTTGGGGTCGGCGCGCCACTGGCGCCAAACCTCAGGCGCAATACCGGCTACGGGGAGCTGATCCCACTCGCCGTAATGCATTTCAACTAAACGGCCATCAGTTTCGGGGACCACGCCGAGAGCAGCTCCTAACGCCGCGGCCGTTTGTCGAGTGCGCTGCAGTGGACTGGTAACGATCGCGTTCACTGTGCGGCCTTCTAACTCGGCGGCAAGATAATCAGCCACTGCCACCACTTGGGCTTGACCCGTTTCGTCGAGGTCAGGGTCGGCCCTTCCCAACAACAACCCGCTCCGATTGGCTTCAGTTCGTCCGTGGCGTACCAAAATGATCACGAGTCCCTCAGTTCTAAACGTCCAGTGCGTATGAACTCTCGGCGCGGTAGCGCCTGCCATAGGTCGTAACGGCCAATCAGCCACCAGCACGCCACTATTCCGATCAACTCCTCGACCACCACCACCGCTGCGCTGGGGAACATCGGTTGCAACCCGAAGCCCGAGCCGGTTAGAGGCCACCAGAATAATGCCGACACGGTGAATGCTCCCGACAAAATTAACCCGCTGAATATTCCGATGGGTATACCCAACCATCGCCGTCGCAACAAGCGGGGTTTGCCGATAGTGGCCACCATCACTACCAACAACACCACTACTGGAAATACCAGAGTGGATCCGAACGCCCGATGACCAAAAAATATATTTACCACTTCGGGCAGCAACGAACCTACCGCTATGAAGCGGTAGTCAACCCCCACGCTTTGGAATACGAGCACCACCGCCAAAACCGAAACTCCGACATACCAAAAAAACATTTTATTAAATCAACCGCGATTTAATTCGGCATCAAGAGCCGCATTTACCAGCATGTCGGCATCAGCATTTTGCTCGCGCGGAACGTGTTGTAACTCAAAACTATTTGTCGCTCGCAGCAGTTCCATCGCCCGTTGATGTAATGGTCGCAAGTGAGGTTTCTTTACTCGCCACACGCCTTGCAGTTGGCTAATTACTAATAATGAATCGCTCCGCACCCGTAAGAGGACGGCGGGAAAACGCGCGGCCGCTTCGAGTCCGGCAATCATGGCCTGATACTCGGCTACATTTGATGTCGCAACACCGATGGCTTTGCTAACCGAAGCCAGTATTTCAGGCGGCGAAGTGTTGGGGTCGACCACTACCGCGCCGATACCAGCCGGGCCGGGGTTTCCTCGGGCACCGCCGTCGGTGTACAACTCAACTACTTCACGCGGTTTGCTCACGGAACCAAAATACAGCCACAGTTTTCGCACGACGCAATTGTGCCCGCCGGCGCTTTGCGAATTTTTTCGGCTTCCGCGTTAGGAATAGTGAGGTGGCAACCCTCGCAACGAGTACCTACCAACCGAGCTGCTCCGGTACCGTTGGCTCGCCGGCGGTCGTAATCGGCCAATATCTCCGGAGTTACTTCGCTGCTAGCCACATTACGCTTTTCGGTTTCGGCCGTGATCTCATAATCAAGTTCGGCTAACGCGGCAGTTAGTTCGGCCGTCAGTTTTTCAATTTGTGCCGTTACCGTAGCGACAGCAGCAGCAATATCGGCTAGTTGGGTATCTAACGGTTCGCGAATTTCCATTGCTTCAAGTTCGAGATCTTCGGCACTGCGAGCTTTCCGTTTTAGTTGTTCGATGTCGGCCTGTAGGGCTTGCAATTCGCGCGGCGCAGTTATATCGCCCGAATATAACTTCACTTCAGCCATGCCGGCTTGTTCGGTGAATTTGGCCACTTCGTCGGCGCGACTTTTTTCGGTGGCGGCGACTTCGTCGCGCGGTATGCGTAACTGAACTGCTACTGAATCGAGTTGAGCCAGTTGGGTCCCGGCGGCGCTTAACTCGGCGCGCACCGGATGGGCCGAGTGCCGGTGTCGCAATTGGTCAAGCGCGAGGTCGTGGTCCTGAAGAACTAGCAGTGCTTGGAGGTCGGCCACTCTCTAACGCTAGGCGCAAATACGGAGCCAAGGACCGGAACGAGCCGGAAGGCGGCAAGTGAACGGATACGTTGACGGTGACACTGGAATTGGTGGAGCGCGCTAAGGCTTTGTGGTGGTCGGGATGGTCGGGATGGTCGGGGCGGGAAGAGTCGTGGTCGGGGTGGGACGAGTCGTGGTCGTGGGGTTCACCACAATGGTTGGGGGTACCAAGGTGGGAATGGTGTCACCCAGCGTGGCCGCGCCACTCCGGCCCGCCGCGGTAATAGCGGATCCGGCGCGCGCACAATCGGGCCCGGCGGGCGGAAATTCCGCGGCCGGCTGATTCGCCAAGGCCGCGTCCATAAAGAGTTTTGAAATACGAGCCGGTATTTGGCCACCAAAACCGGCGCCCGGAAGACGCGCAGTGGCGTTTCCGTGCCAAGTGAACGCCACCAGTGTGGGTGTGATCTGGATGAAGTTGGCATCGGCGCGCTCGTCGGTAGTACCGGTCTTACCCGCCGAAACTCGACCGTTGAGTCGAGCCGCGGTTCCGGTTCCACCGGTGATAACGCCCCGAAGAATATCGATAGTGCACGCCGCCGCGTTGGCTGAAATCGCTCGGCGCTCAGGGTTGTTACGAGCCGCAGTAAAAATTACCTGCCCGTCGGGGCCAACAATTTTGGCGACGAAAGTAGGGTCGCGACGGATTCCGCCGGCGGCCAAAGTAGCGGCCACCGTTGCCATTTCGAGTGCAGTTGATTCGATAGTTCCGAGGGTCAAACTCAAAATTGGTTTCAGCGTATTTTGGGAGATCCCCATTTTTTTGGCGGTATCAATAACTTTTTGCGAACCGACCGACTGTTGCAGCCGAGCGAAAGCACAGTTCACCGAACCCGAAGTAGCGCGGCGCAGGATCATGGTTCCGCCGCCGCCTTCAGCATTTTGAGTACGCCCCAACGCCCCGAATTCGCACGGTGAAGTTCCGTCGATCGAATCATTGGGCGAGTAGCCATTTTCAATCGCGGTAGAGAGCGTGATTACCTTCCAAGTCGATCCTGCTTGCCGACCGGGATAACTAGTGGCGATGTTGTACTGACTCTCGCCAAAACCCGGGCCAGCAACCATCGCTTTTACCTCACCCGTAGTGGGCTCAATGGCAACCAGCGAACCGGTCCAACCGGGCTTTTCGGGTAGTACTTGGTTCATAGCATTTTGAGCATCTTCTTGCATGACGGGATCAAGCGTCGCGAAGATTTTTAACCCACCGGTTAGCACCACATTTTTACGCTGATCACGAGTTGATCCCAACATAGAAAACATGGGGTCGTCGTAGAGTTGGTCTTGCACTTCTTCGGCCCACGAGTTTTGCGGTCGCAACTCGGCCGGCGGTTTCACCGTGGGCAACGGTTCCGCGTTAGCGGTCGCGGCTTCGGCGTCAGTTATGTAGCCCTCTTTAACCATAGAGTCGAGAGCTAATTTACGCCGAGCGCGCGCGCCGTCGGGATCTACAAACGGATTGTTACCTTCGGGATTTGAGATAACTCCCGCCAACAAAGCCGATTCACCAATAGTCAACTCGCTTAGTTTTTTGCCGCGGGGATAGGGAGAGCCCGGATCGGAAGTAAGGAAGAAACGCTCAGCGGCAGTCTTGGCTCCGTAAGAGCCCTGTCCAAAATAAACCGTGTTGAAATACTGCTCCAAAATTTCTGATTTTGAATATTTATCATTCAGCCTTAAGGCCAGAACGATTTCTTTTACTTTGCGGTTCACATCACGCGACGACGACAAAATACGATTTTTTACTAGCTGCTGAGTGATAGTCGAACCACCCTGTTCGATTTTCCCCGATGTGAGGTTAGTGACGAAAGCCCGCATTAAACCGTTGAGATCGATGCCGTCGTTAGTCCAGAAATTTTTGTCTTCGACCGAGATGACCGCTTCTTGGAGAATCTGAGGAATTTCTGCCAGGGTTGCATCTTCTCGATTTTGAGTCCCGAGGACACCGATCACATTTCCGGCCGAGTCGTAGATGGTTGAGCGCTGTGACAGATCGCGTAACGGCGCAACTCCACCACCAACCGAAGTATTGGCTTGAGCTAAGGCCACTACGCCAGGGATCAGGGCCGCTAGACAAGCGCCGACCGCAATTCCGCCCACAATTATCGTGATCAGGAAATTGCGCGCCGCGCCGCCGACTTTGAACATTGAACCTCAAGTTTGCCATATCTCGCCCCTGATTTGCGGTCGGGGATTTGCAGTCAGGGCTTACGGTCAGGGCTTACAAATACACCCTATTTCGGAATTGTCGCTAATAAACCGCCGGCTCAATCGGACGCCGAGCCCGACCGTCGTGTTCACTAGATATTGAACCCCGAATACCGCTAAGGGAGTTGCTGTGACTTCATCTGATACCCCCACGGTTTTCTACGACGCTAAGTGCGGAGTATGTTCGGCTCTCGTTCGGCGCGCGGCCGACCACTACCCCAAAGTGTCTTTTATCCCGTCAAGCCAACTGACCGACAGCACCAATAACTTCGCCAGTCAAACCGACCGCGAAATTTTATTAGTTATCAATAATCAAGTAGAAGGCGGAATTGATGCGGTGCGTTCACTCTTGCGCACCGGACCGCGCTGGTCGCGCGCGACGGCGTACATTCTTGGGCTACCAATAATTCACAGGCTTGGCGATCTGGTCTACCGACTAATAGCCAACAACCGACCCCGCATTAGCCGATGGCTGCGATTGAAACCGGAGTCACCTAACTAAGTCGTTCGACAAGAGTGGCCACCCCCGGGCCAGTCAAATCTGCTGCGGCCGCTGGCCGTCGCGCTATCACCATTAACAATGCTTCCCCCGAACCCACTACTTCCGGGCCGTCTCCGTAAGTCCAATCAATGTCGGTGGCGCGTAATTTCAAACCCGCTAGGTGACCACCGTCGCCCGCAACAAACTTGTTGTCAACTTCGGTACTAAGCGAACACAACAACCGAGTCGCGGGAATTGTTCGGGCCAGGTCTAGTGGGCGGCGCACGTCTTGCTGATGGATCAATACATCAGCCAACATCATGGCGGGAGTTATTTGCGGCAATGCTCGCTGCGAATCGATGACCGCCCGCAAACTGGCAGTGAGCTGTTTGGGCGAGAGTTTGTCGCCAGTTTTGCGAGCACTGTGCTCAAAATAAACCATGGGCCGACCGCCAGTTTTGGCAATCCCCCACATCACTCGACGCATTGTGTCGGTGCAAGCCTGAACGGAGTGGGCCACCACATCACGCACTCGCCACCCTTCGCAGAGCGAATCGACATTCCATTGTTCGTCGCGCAAGGTATCGAGAAAGTTGGCGAACTCGCGACGTTCGTCCGCAGTTTCAATCCATATTTGTTGTTCCGTTAACTCGGCCATATTTGAAGGCTAAACGGTGGGCTGGTCGTCGGCAAGAGCGGTCTCGAGTGCCTGCCGCAAACTATCAAGTACTGCGGGTTCAGTTGGTTTAGCGCCGTTTTGATCGCGTAAATAAAACACATCAATAACACGATCTCCCAAAGTTGAAACAAACGCGGCCGAAACATCGAGACCAAGATCGCTGATTGCTCGAGCGATGCGAGCCAGCATTCCACTCTCGTCAAAGGCCTCCACTTCGAGCACGGTGGCCGAACGAGACGCCTCTAAATCAAAACTTATTTGTACAGTCGATTGCCTATGGTCGCGTCGGAGTAGCGAGCGGTTTCGGCGTTCGGTTAGCCGCGATCGAGTATCTAACTTTCCCGTAATCGCGCTAACGAGATCATTGGCCAATGCTTGTTTTCCGATTTCGTTGAGCCGTCCCATTAGATCGACCCCTCGGTAAACCTCCAAGGCCATACCTTCAGGTGCGCGGTAGGCGGCGGCGGTACGAATATCAAATTGGTGAACCGCCAACACTGCGGCCACTTGAGCAAGCAAGCCGGGTTGGTCAGGAGCCACCACCGCACACTCCAGTAAACCGTCGTCGTCTTGGCGCCACGAACATCCGACCTCTCCGCCGGTCAGCAGATCGGCATACTCGTCCAACGCGGCGATACGAGCCACTTCGAGGCGGCGCTCGGTCACTCCGCTTTCGAACAGTAGGTCGGTTTCGGCGAACAACTGTCGAACTAAAGCCGCCTTACCCGAACTCCACGCCGCGGGACCAGTCGCTCGGGAGTCGCCCACCGTGAGGGAGTAGAGCAGATCGAGTCGTTCGGTGTCTTTAACTGCGCGCCCAAAGCGCACAATTGTTTCTTCCGCCGCGAGATCGCGTCGAGTTGCAGTGTCGGCCAACAAAAGATGATTTTTAACTAACCATTCCAAAACATTAACGCCGTGGGTATCAAGTCCCATCCGGGTGCCAATAGCGCGCGCCATGTCGGCACCTAAAACCGAATGATCATCTTGGTAGCCCTTGGCAATGTCGTGCAACAAAGCACCGAGCAGCAGTAAATCGGGGCGGCCGCGTCGTGCTACCTCGCCGTCGAACCCTGGTTCATTTAAAATTTTGGCACACTCGGCCACACACTCCAATAAATGCCGATCAACGGTAAAACGGTGATAAGCATTGCGCTGAGGAAGCGCTCGCACATGCTCCCATTCAGGAATCAGTGCAGTCATGACTCCCACCTGATCGAGGGCTTCAATTACCGCAACGGCCGCGTGTCCGCACTTCAGCAAATCGATAAATACCTCAAGATCACTCGGTGACCACACCAACGGAGCAACGGTGGTGGCGCGCAGTTTTTCAAGTGTCGCTCGTTGTAGAGGTTGGCCGATCTCGGCCGCCGCGGTGGCAGCGCGTAACGCGATTGTTGCGTCGGCTACGCCTTCATCGGCAATAGCTACCGTACCCAACTGTTCAACTACGCCAGGAAAGCGAGTGGAGCAAAGCTTTCGGCTACGACGCGACGACGGCGCGAGTCGGCGCCAGACATCGTTAGTAATCCAAGTTACTGATCGAGACGAACGAGCGAGCGCCCTCACTAAATCATCAGCCGTATACCCGGTGGTGCCAGCCGAAGCGGAGTCAGTAATTTGCGACAACCTTTCGGCTACGGCATCTTGCTCTTGCAGAATCAAACTATCGGAACGACCGCCAGTTGTGCGGTGAAGAGCCAAGCGCACATTAAGCAAATTATTGCGGGCCGCCGACAGCACTTTTGGATCACCCGATTCGAGCGCGCCCGCATCTACTAGCGCGTCGAGCCCGCGCTCATTGCCATCAAGGCTTGCCGCGGCCCAGCCCAGTGCATCAATGTCGCGCAACCCTCCTGCGCCATCCTTGAGATTAGGTTCGAGCATCTCCGCTACGGGGCCAGGATGATCCGCGCGATTGGCGGCGGCGGCCGACAATTGCTCGATGATTTTTTTACGCTGACGGTGCGCCAACCGACGCGCGCGAACACGCAAATCGCTAACTAAAGTTTGCTCACCCGCAACCAAACGAATTTCGAGCAGTACGGTGAGGGCATCTAGGTCCGACTTGGCTAAGTCGATCGCTTCGTCAGCGGTTCGCACTCCGTGACCTAACAAAAACCCCGCGTCCCATAGCGGGTACCAAAGCGCTTCGGCGACCACGGCCACGGCAGCCCGATCGGCGTGGGGTTCGTGAATAAGCATTACGTCGATGTCTGAACCGGGAGCCAACTCGCGTCGAGCGTAAGAGCCGGCCGCGGCAATCGCCATAGATTCGTTAATCCCCAACTCGGGCGCGAGTTCGACTAATGCATCATCTAGGGCTTGGGCAAGAGCAATTCCAAAGTCGGCACCGCCGATTGCCGCATTGCCAATTAGATTTTCTCGCAGCCGCCGCAAGCGAGCCGATATCGTCGCACCAAGGTCAGCGGCCGATGACTGCGAAAAATTAGACACCGAAGGGTCAGAGGGCGTCGCGGCCCGCCTCACCGGTTCGGATTCGGATGACTTCATCTACCGAAACTACCCAAACTTTGCCGTCGCCGATCTTTCCGGTGCGAGCGGTTTCAACCAGTTTGGTAGTAACTCGCTCAACATCGGCATCGTCGACTAGCACTTCGATCCGCACTTTGGGTACAAAATCGACCTCGTACTCTGCCCCGCGATACACCTCGGTATGGCCCCGCTGACGACCAAACCCTTGCACATCAGAGATCGTTAATCCCTGAACTCCAAGTTCTTTGAGCGCATCCTTCACATCCTCGACTTTGAAAGGTTTAATAATTCCTACGATTAGTTTCATTTCGTACTCCGTTCCTGGGTTAGATGTCTAGGATTAAGTGTCTCGGGTTAGATGTCTAGGATTAGATGTCTCAGACTCGTTCTAGCGAATATGCGTTCTCGGAATGCTGAGTTAGATCGAGACCGATGTCTTCTTCTTCCTCAGTAACTCGAATTCCCTGGCGTAGTGAACCCTTGAGTACCAAACCGATTACCAGAGTCACGGCCATAGAGAAAGCCATAATCACTACTATCGCCAAGATTTGTTCGCCGACCAAACTCCAGCCCCCGCCGAAGAGTACGCCGTCGGCTCCCGCCTCGTTGATCGAAGCGTCGGCAAAGAACCCCAGTAGCACCGAACCGATGATTCCGCCCACGAGGTGCACCGCGACCACGTCGAGTGAATCGTCGTAACGCAACTTGAACTTCAACCAAATCGCGAGGTAGCAAACCACGCCCGCTACGCCACCAATGACAAGGGGAGACAAGCCTCCAACAAAACCCGCGCAAGGAGTAATGGCAACCAGACCCGCCACCGCCCCCGACGCGGCGCCCAGAGTGGTTGCGTGACCTGCCTTGATGCGTTCCACTATCAACCATCCGAGCATTCCCGCGGCGGCGGCCACAAAAGTGTTCATAAATGCTTGAGCCGCGACACCGTTGGCCGCCAGCGCCGATCCGGCGTTAAACCCAAACCACCCGAACCACAGGATGCCGGTACCCAACAAAGTAAGCGGCAACGAATGGGGGGGCATGGCCTCCTTCGGCCAATTTTTACGGCGACCAAGCAGCAGTACTAACACCAACGCCGCCGCGCCCGCGTTAATGTGCACCACGGTGCCTCCAGCAAAGTCGAGGGCGCCACGCTGAGCTAGCCACCCGCCACCGAAGATCCACTTCGCTACGGGAACATAAACCAGCAGCGACCAAAGAATAATGAACGGAACCCACGCAGCCCACCGCATGCGGTCGGCAACTGCACCGCTAATTAGCGCGGGAGTAATAATCGCGAATGTCATCTGGAATGCCACAAAAGCCAACGCCGGTAAACCCGCGTCGGAGACTTGGTTAGAGAGACCCTTAAGACCGACATAATCGAAATTGCCGATGAAATCGCCCGGTCCGAATACCAGCGAATATCCCACGATCACCCAGAGCACCGTTACGATGCCGAGAGCAAAAAAGTTTTGCATCAGCATGGCCAGCACGTTTTTCGCCCGCACCATACCGCCATAAAATAGAGCCAGTCCTGGAACCATAAACATGACCAGTCCTGCTGAGATCAGAACCCACGCAGTATCACCGGTATTGATTTTCACTATTCCTCCTGCCCTTGATGACCTGTTCTTTGATGTCATTATTAGCGGGCAAGGTTTCACCGGTGTGCGGAAATTGTTTCTAGTTTGTGAACTAAATCAGCAGGCTTGCTTTAAACCTTTTGATTCTTTTGTGGGCACGGAGGGCCTCGATCCCCCGACATCCTCCTTGTAAGGGAGGCGCTCTTCCAACTGAGCTACGCGCCCGACAACTTACCCAGACAACTTACCCAGACAACTTACCCAGACAACTTACCCAGACAACTTACCCAGACAACTTACGAGGTTACCGGAAATCGGCTAGTCGAATAAAAACTGACCGAGGGTAACGACAACGACGCAGCTAGCACGCCTGTCGTCGTTACCCCGACCGTTCGGGCTCAATATCCTCCAATCCGTAAATCGGCCCGAGATTTTTGCGCAATCAGTGTCTAAGCGATTTCCGCGTACTTGATTTCCCAGCTGTCGGGTAACGCATCTTCGACACGGGGCACTTTGGGCGGACGACCTCGCCGACGACGATTAGCCAGAATCCGACCGTTAACGACCAACTCCCCGCCCCACACGCCCCAAGGTTCGGCCCGCGCTACGGCCGAGCTAAGACAATCGGCCTGGACCTCACAGCCCCGACAAAACGCCTTGGCCCGAGCAATATCACCGAGGTCTTCAGAGAAGAAGAGCGCGGTTAACTGACCGGTACCGTCGGCGCAGCGGGCCGCGACTCGCCACGGTTCGGTAGTTGCTTCTATGGCACTCATAGTGATTCCTTTCGTTAGGTTGGTGGAGAAGGCTTTGCGGCACAACAAAAAAGCCGCCGGGGGCGCCCCGGCGGCCTGCAAGATCTCTGGGTGAAAAAGTTCTAGGGGGAGATCGGAGTCAGGGGCCGGGGCTCAGGCTTGTGGGTCGTCTTGGTTCCCATAATGGGGAGCCAAATCTGAGCCGGGGCATAGCCAAAAGCCGCGTGCGCAGATGCCAATGAATTCACATGGGCGCGCCGCGTCCCAGAAGGTCGCAGGCTCAAAGAGCTGGTAACGCTTTTGGGAATGCTAGGCATATCTATCCCTTAATTAACCGAACTAATAGATAAGCATCTTTAGTTAGCTTAAGTCAAATTAATTAATAAATGTTATGGGCTAAAGGATTAAAGCAAGATTGGAAGTGAGATAACTTCCCCGCAGTTATTGCGCCGTCGATTAAACCGCGTGGCCGGCGATAACTTCAAGGATTGCGGCATGTACTGCCGGCGGCGCCGCGACAATATCGCCCGAATCGAACCAGGCCTTATCGTCGCCGCGCCAATCGGTGACCACTCCGCCGGCTTCTCTTACCAACAACGCTCCCGCGGCGACATCCCACGGGCCAAGTCCCTGTTCGAAATAACCGTCGAATACGCCGGCAGCAACCCACGACAGATCGAGACTGGCCGCGCCCGCACGCCGTAAGTCTTCGAAAGTACGTAATGACCGCTCAAAAACCGGCAAATATTCGTCCAGCCGTTGAGCTTTAGCTCGAAACGGAAATCCAGTAGCCACCATGGCTTGAGTGATCGGGCGATCACTAACCGAGACTGGCGCGCCATTGAAAAATGTTCCCCCACCCGCGCGAGCGGTGTAAAGATCGCCCAGCATGGGAGCATAAACCACCCCCACAATCGGAACGCCCTCGGCCATCAATCCAATGGATACTCCTACCGCCGGAAAATTGTGAACAAAATTAGCGGTGCCGTCGAGCGGGTCCACGAACCAACCCACCTCGCCGCGTTCACCGCCTTCTTCTTCTCCGAATACCGGTAGGTCGGGCGCGGCCGCTTCAAGCACTGCTCGCACTACCCGCTCGCTCGCGGTATCGATTTTGGTTACCCAGTCGCCGGGACGCTTTTCGACCGCACCCAGCGCGGTGCCAAAACCGTCAAGCACCACCTCGCCCCCCGCGTGAGCGGCGCTAACTGCACCTGCTAGCAGCGCGTCGAGATCGAGGCTCACGACGAGCTCGGGGAGTTGCTAGCCCGATTTAGATCGGTGAGTAGTTCGGGCGTCGCCGCGGCGCGCAAAGTGCGACGAGCTTCGGTGTCGGTCGTAACCAGATCGCGGCCTTCGGAATCAACTACCACGGCTCCAGATTCTGTACACATAAGTAAACCACCCAAGTAGTCCCAGGGCGCGTGGCCGCTAGTAAGAATATCTAAAAACGCGTCGATACGACCCGATGCCACATCACAAAGCGTAAGCGCGGCCGAACCGAGTGCGCGGAATTGTTTCCATCCGTAATTGCGCGAAGGTAGTCCCGAGACTGCTACTACCGAATCAGACACTTTGGTAGTGGTCGCGCAAACTAACCCTTCACGCCGACCGGCATGGTCGAGATAAGCACCGCGGCCGCGCACCGCACTAAAACGCTCACCGGTAGCGCAGTTCACTACTAGCGCCGCGAGCGGACCTTGGGCGTCGAGCGCGCAGAGAGAAATCGACCAGTAAGCAATGTTGCGAGAACAATTAGTTGAGCCATCAACCGGATCGACCACGATAGTTATGGGCGAATCGGCGGGGCCGTGACGGCCTGATTCCTCACTAACAATGGCCAAGCCAGTGGTATTGAGCACTGCCAACACCGCGGCGTCGGCAATGAGGTCGAGGGCGTATTGTCCCGGCCGCTCAGTGCGCGCCCGACGGTCGACCCCCCTCAAGTTAGCGAGCGACGCGAACTGAGCATCGGCGGCCGCGGCGAAAACTTCGAGTAGCGCTTTGGGGTTGTTTACGGTTCTACTCATCGTGCCCGTAACGCTACTCGGCTACTAATTGACTAACGGGTGAGCGGCAGTGACGAGTCGCCGAGCGCGGCTAAGTCTTCGAGAGTATCGAGGTCGGTAAAACATTCTGGCCCTACTATTTTTCCCCACTGATCAATTTCTACCCGCTCGGCACTAATAGCTGTCAGTAGCGAACGCATTGAGTGCTCGCCCGCGGCAACTAAATCCACTGCAGTATTTAGCGCGTCTTCGTCATAACGCGCGCACAGCGTTTGGTCGATACCACCGACTACCGGTACTACTGATCGCGAGCTGGGATAAATGCTCAGCCAGACGAGCAACTCAAGGTCGAGACGCCACAAGTCGGACGCGAGCACCAGCGCGTGACCGGTAAACCCCGTCGACCTCAGAGCCCCGACTCCCGCAGCCACGGCGGCGAGCGGTCCGGCGCCGACGGGTTCTTCGCGTACGGCGGTGAACTTGCTGTACCCCGGCCCAATTTCGATAACGGGCCCACATACTTTTTCTAATAAATGCGCGGTGCGATCGACTAGCCGCTCACCCTCTACGAGTACAACATTTTTGTCTTGACCGAGACGAACGCTGGTTCCGCCCGTTAGGAGTAGTCCCGCTATTGGCGGGGGTTTAGTCACGAAGTGCGTGCCGAACTAATGATCCGATATCCCACCACGAGCCAACGCCCTCGTCGGTGAGCAAAGTTGATTTCGTTCGTAGCGCGATCGTTGGGGCTAAGCACTACCGATGTCTTTACGACGGCGTAGTCATTTTCGACTTCGAGCGATTCAACCGCAATAACTGGCGCAAGAGTATCGACCGAGGTATTCGTATAAGCGGCTTTTTTAGCCGACTCATAGTCGGCTCGGTTCATACCGTCGCGCAACTCGTAACCCGAAAGAGTCCAGAGAGTATTGAAATCAAGACGGCTCCACGCGGCTTCGTAAGCAACCGCAACATCAGTAGGTGACGGACCAGGATCGCGAGCCACGATTATTACTAGGGCAAGGATTAAGAGCAGAATTATCCCACCGATAATCGCCGTCAGCATTTTTTATCCGGCTTGGTCTATTTTTGTGGCCAGATCAAAATCAAGTGCGGTTAGACCGCCAGCATCGTGAGTAGTTAAGGCGATACGGACTTTGCGGTAGCGGATATCGATGTCGGGGTGGTGGTTAGCCGCCTCGGCTGCTTCGGCAACTCGAGTAACAAAAGTGATGGCAGAAATAAAACTGTCGAGTTCGAATATTCTAATAATTTCGTTGCCGACGTGATTCCACTCGGGAATGCGCTTTAAGCTGGTGCTGATTTCAGTTTCGTTGAGCATGTCCATTACCCCATTGTTGACGAACCGGTGCCCGTAACCAAATCGGCCGAACCGTTGCGCACGATATCGAGCACCCGAGCGCAGGCCAATCCGTCAACCAGCGTAGGAGTGCCGGATGCCGCAATGCCGGCTTCGACCGAATCTCGTACCACCTGAGCCCAAGCCCGCATGGGTACGAGATGAGGATCGCCGGAGGGAGTTGGCTCCAGTTCGCTGCGCTCACCGCGGGCCGAGCGCAGCGTGATACGGCCGGTGCCCGCCCATTCGAGGGCGCCCGAATCACCAAAGACCGTGAAGCGAGGAGCAATATTTACTGACGAACAAAAACTCGAATCCAAAGTGGCCGACATGCCGTTGGCCAAAGTCAGTTCGGCCCAGAAGCTGTCTTCGGCATCGCTGGGACGCATCACGCCCTCAACATCGGGGCGTTCGGTGATTACGGTGCGGCCCGCACCTTGGGCACTTACTATTTCGCCAAAGATCCAGCGCAAAGTATCAACCGCGTGTGATCCCCACGCGCTGATCCACCCGCCACCAGAATCGCGCTCAAATAACCAGCCGTGCGGACGCAACGGAACGCGCGCGCCATTACTCCAGTGCGTCCAGACCGCGTGTTCGGGTGTGCCGATAGCCCCGTCAAGGATTAACTGACGCAGGCGAATGCGCGCGGGATCAAAACGAAACTCAAAATTAACTAGATGCAAACAGTCAGCGGCGTCGGCGGCCCCTAATAAAGTTTCGGTTTCCATGGCGTTGCGGCCCACTGGCTTATCGCACAACACTGCGTGCCCCGCCGCTAAGGCCCGGCGCACATGCATAACGTGCAATAACGGTGGCGAATGGACCGAAATTAGATCGATGTCGTCACGGTCGCACAGATTGGCGGCGCCGGCGGCGTTACGAGCCGATACGACTTCTACCACCTCGCAACCCGGAGTTTCGGAAAAAACGGGAGCAACCACCCGCGACCCGAAGCCGGTACCAATAACGCCGATCCGAATACTCATCGGTTTTTGCTATCAGCTTGTGCGCGAGTCGTAGTCACTCGGCCAGTGTGGCGCGAGGATTGGGGTCGACGCCATCAACGCCAAGATGGAGGCGAGTAATGAATTGATGGGCTAACGGACCGATGGCGAAAGCGAAAATTATTGTGCCCACTCCTACATCACCACCAAGCCACCATCCGAACGCTAAGGCTACGAGTTCGAGCGAAAGTCGTACCAACCACAAAGGAAAACCCTTGTCGGATAATCCGGTCATGAGACCGTCGCGTGGTCCGGGCCCAAGTCCAGCACTTAGGTAAAGGCCCATGCCGAAAGCCGAGACGATAATTCCGATTAACAACATGACCCAACGGGTTCCGTCGCTAACCGGTTGATTGACTACATCCAGAACTACATTGATCATCAAACCAACGGTTGCAGTATTTATTAATGTTCCTAATCCGTAACGCTGACCAATCGGAATCCACATAATTAGGAAAACTATTCCAACCAAAATTACGGTGAGTCCAAACGACCAACCGGTAGCACGAGCGATTCCTTGATTTAGAACATCGAATGGGCTGATGCCAAGCCGGGCCTTGATGGTTAAGGCAATGCCGATCGAAACCGAAATTAAACCGACTACTAATCGGGGTAAGCGGCGGACAAACTCAGTCGGCGGAGTCGTTATTAAATATCTGGCGCTAAGCGAACTCACGAGAAATACTCACTCGGAATCAAGAACTGCGACTGCCACTTCGATCTCAACCGGTCCACCGCGTGGCAGCGCCGACACGCCGACAGCCGAACGGGTATGACGACCGGCGTCGGCAAATAACTCAACCAGAGTTTTACTGGCTCCGTCTACAACCGCCGGCTGTTGCGAAAAATCAGAAGTGCAAGCAACGAACCCAATCACACTTAATACGCGTTCGATGCGGTCTAGCGAACCGAGAAAGTCCCGCAATAAAGAAATGGCGTTGAGGGCACATAAACGAGCGCACTCCACCGCTTCGCTAAGAGTCACTTCGTCGCCCACTCGACCAGTCGCGAGCAACACCCCTTCGGGCGTTCGGGGCAAGCAACCCGAGGTACGGGCGACTCCCCGATGAAGTACGACTGCGTCGAGGGGATCGTGGGGCGGGAACGGACCGGGTAACTCCCATCCCAACTCGTCGAGCCGTGCCGTGAAATTACCCACTGCTAAGCGATTCTCCTTCGTTATAACTAATGCTCCGGGGGTGGGACTCGAACCCACAACCGTTGGCTTAACAGGCCACTGCTCCGCCGATTGAGCTACCCCGGAAGGAACTTTGACGCTACCAAAGAAACCCTCGGTACCTCCTAGCCCAATGAAACCGTAAGGTCGGCGACCGGCCCGAACCGCGTGATTTGCGCTGGGCGATGTGGCAGCATGGCCTATGCCAAAATTCTCTCTAGGGTGCCTAATCGGGTTCGGCCTGGGTTATTACTTTGGTTCCAAAGCCGGTCACGAGCGTTATGAAGATCTTCGAGCGGCAATTTCCCGTACCCCGTTAGCCAAACTCCAAGCGGTAGTCGGCCTCGGGCGCGAGCGCATAAATCCCGCGGCATCAATAGTGGTGCCGCCCTCGCCCAACTAGTCGCGCGAAACTAATCTGAAGCCTTGGCTTGCCGTCCAGTTCGAACAAAGGAAATTTAGATGTCTAACCGGTCCGAAAATACCGAATCTCAAACGGGCTCAGTTCTCACTTCGGTAAGCCCAAAACGCAGCGGCTTGGTGCTCGGCACGCTTATTTTGGTGACGCTGACCGCCAATCTCAACCTGACTATTACTCTTGTTGCTCTTCCGGATATCGGATTCAGCTTTAACGCATCCCAAACCGACCTGAACCTTGTGGCCGTGGGTTTTTCACTCGGGCTCGCGGCTTCAGTTCTTTACCTAGGCGCAATCGGTGATCGTTACGGTCGCAAAACAATGTTGCTAATCGGCACCACGTTATCTATTCCTGCGTGCATCTTGGCGGCGTGGGCACCCAGTATGAGCGTGTTGTTTATCGCGCGGCTGGTCGGTGGGCTTTCCGCCGGTATGGCTTACCCAACCACTCTGGCTCTCATCACTGCACTATGGGCTGGTCCCGCCCGCACTAAAGCAATCGCATTGTGGTCGGCCCTAGGAGCCGCGGGTACCGCTCTGGGGCCACTTCTTGCTGGTGGACTGCTGGAAAACAACTGGTGGGGATCGGTATTTCTTATGACTATTCCGTTAGCCATCATTGCGATACCGCTAACGATGAAATATATTCCCGCTCACATCAACGAATCCACTAAACCAATAGACAATACGGGTGGAATCCTTTCACTCTTATTTATCGGTTTACTAGTAATCGCGATTAACTTTCTTGCGGTTCCCGACAAAACCATGATGGCGGTCGAACTCCTAATAATTTCTATTGCCTTCGGTGGCGCATTTATTTTTCGTCAACGCCGAGCTAAAAACCCACTCTTTGATCTCAATATTGCCGCTCGGCGAATTTTTTGGGTTACCGCCATTGCGGGAATTATCGTATTCGGTTCGTCGATGGCAGCAATGTTTATTGGTCCACAGTTCCTGCAAAATGTGCTTGGCTACGGAACTCTCAATTCGGGCGCCGCTATTTTGCCCGCGGCGTTTTTTTTGGTGATTGTGGCGCCGCGATCGGCCAAACTGATCGAGACCTACGGCTCACGATTTACGCTTCTTCTCGGCTACGGATTTTGTTTACTGGCATTTCTCGTAATGCTGCTGTTATGGGAGCCCGGAATACCGTATTGGAAAGTCGGTTTGGCCTACGCATTTATTGGCATAGGTGTCGGTTTGGCGGGAACACCAGCTTCGCATTCGTTAACGGGTTCGGTACCAACCAGCCGTGCGGGCATGGCTTCAGGGACCGCAGATCTCCAACGCGATCTCGGTGGGGCAATTATGCAATCAATAGCCGGTGCCCTCCTCACCGCGGGCTACGCCGCCAGTTTTGCCAAACAAATAAACAGTTCGGCCGCCAGCAGCCAAGTAAGTACCGCAGTACAAAGCCAACTCACTAAATCATTTTCGAGCGCGGCCAACACCGCTGAGCAATACCCGCAGTACGCGAAGCAAATTATTGCGGCGGCGCAAACTTCGTTTACCAATGGAGCCGACTGGGCCTATATCGCCGGTATCGCCGCCATCGTGATCGGCTCTGTCCTAGTCTTCTTTTTCTTTCCTAAACGCCAGCATGAGGTTGAGTTGTTGCAGGAATACCTCAATAGCGATAACGGTTCTCGATAACGATTATTTGGCATAAACCAAGTATCCGGCCACTCCGGCGATGAAGCTAGATTTGATTTAATCAACGAGGGAGAAAAGTTATGAAGTTCGGGTGGGCTCGAATCGGTGTGTGCGTATTTACTTTGGCGCTGGTGGGCGCCGCGTGCAGTAGTGGCAGCAATAGTTCTTCAGGGAACGACACCACCACCACTAACGCCGCTAATGCATCGAAAGGTGGGTCAGCCGGTGGCGATGGTAACGATGTTCTCGCAATCCAACGCGAGCTCACCAGTTTGGGTTGCAACCCCGGTCCCCTCGATGGAACTCTCGGATCCGATACCGTGGAAGGCATTCGCCGGTTTCAATCCGCCAGCGGTTTAAGTGCCGACGGAATTGTTGGTCCCAACACTCGCGCCGCGCTTAGTTTTTCAGCTCAAACCGGTACTCCTCGGTGTCCGGCCACGCCCGCGCCAACAACGCCGACCACAAAACCCGCAAGTGGCGGAACTCCGCCGTGCACCGATGCCGCCTTACGCCCGGTGGTAACCGCATCGCTTAGTCCGGGTGAGCAACTTTACAAACTCAATGCCTTTAATTGTGCCATTACTTGGGCGGTCACCACGCCTACGGTTGGTAGCACTCCGCAGAACGCGATTGAAATAACTGTCTTACTCCGGTGGAGTGGCAACGCATGGCAAGCAGTTGACCGTGGGGTTTACTGCGACAGCGGCCGCGTGCCCGCGTCAATCTACCAAAAGGCCTGCAACTCTAACTAAGTTCATTCAAATAAGAAGTGCGCATGTTTAGTCGCGTAGCAATTATTAGTGTGTTGATAGCGATGCTGACGGTTGCGGTTGCGGTTGCGGTTTCGCCCAACGCGATGGGCGCTAACCCGGGCGACCCGTGCACTAAAGAAGGCGAAGTTGCCGATCTGAACGGCGGTAAAATCGCTTGCGTAGGTGGAGTATGGCAGCCGCAATCAACCGGCACTCCAGCACCAGGAGGGGGAATGCCCGCCCCCGGTGGCGACACTCCCGCACCGTCTAGCGGCTCTACTGCTCCACCGATTAAGACCGCCGCGATTTTCAAAACCATCGGCCCGGTTCTTTCACCAGAAACTTTTGCGAGCACGAGCCGACAGGTGGCCGATGCCACCTCGGTGCGCCTCGCTGACGGTCGAATTCGTCTTTACGCGTTTGTGTCGCCGGAAGGGATAGCGAGCGCGATCTCGACTAATGCGAAGGGGACAAAATTCACCGCCGAACCCGGGCGACGAATCACTTGGACTCCCGGCGGACAGTCTCGGGCAATCTCGCTACCTAACGGTGACGTTCGCCTCTTTTATCTAAACAGTGGGAATATCAATTCGGCCATTTCTGCCGACGGGCTTACCTTTACCGATGAAGGAGTACGGATATTAGGCGCCGACGCGGGATTCGAACCCGGAGTGCTCACTGTCGTCAAGGTAGGGAGTAGCTACCGAGGATATTTTTCAAACCTAGAGAAGCCCGGCGAGATGAAGGAACGGATTGCCCGCACCGCCACTTCACCCGACATGCTTACTTGGACAGTTGGTCCTTATGTAGCCGGTTCGGAAGGCTCAATCAAAGACGGCGCTTCGCATCCGTTCGCAATCACGAAGGGTAAGACAATCGCGCTTTACTACAACGGCGATCGTAGTGGTTGGTACGGATTATTGCGCTCGACGAGTACCGACGGGGTGACATTCTCGAACGAGCGGGCGGTTCTCAAAGGTGCGGGAGATCCGCAATTGCAGCCCATTGCCGGAGGGAAAACGCTGCTTTATACCGGCGGTGAAGTTACCGGCGAAGGATTTGGAATCTTAATGGCGCGTACCACCGTTAGTCCGGTAACAGGTGAAAGCACAAAAACGAAAAAGAAATAACGGTGGGGCCGGAAGGGCTCGGTCACTTGAGGAGGTCATCGATGAGCTCGTGTAGGAGTGGCAGGCGCTCGTTCACGATCTCTTCGACGATCTCCAGATCGATTCGGAAGTACTCGTGCGTGAGGATGTCCCGAAGCCCCGCGAACCGACGCAGCAGATCGGCGTGGTCGCGTTCGCGCGCGGCCGGTGACAGTCCCTTTATCGCCTCTCCGATCACAACGAACCGAAAGAGAATCGCGTCTCGCTTAGCATCGCTCGCGGGGCCCGCGTCGTCGATGTTGGCCAAACGCTGGCAGTCATCGCGACTCACAGCGGCACTGCCTCGGCGAGCGCTCGCTTCCGAACCGCGGGCTTGAGCATTCCGGGCGTGGCAACATCGACACGCGAACCGAGCAGGCCGGCAAGATCTTCTCGAAGGCCCGCTAGCTCGAGCAACGTCGCATCCGTTCGCAGGTCGACCAAGAGGTCAATGTCGGACTGCGTTGAATCCTCCCCACGAGCGACTGAACCGAACACGCGGACATTGTCCGCGCCGGCTGCGGCACACATACGTCGCCGCGCCGAAAGTGGCAATCGGTGGTGCGGTGTCGTTCGGTTACGCGCTTGGTCATATACGTATAGAGCTGCGGCTTCCATTTCCACGCACGCGACGCCCAATTCCGCGGCGGCGTCGAAGACGACTTGCGTTCCTCGGTACGGAGCGTAGGTTGTCTAGGAGGCACCCGTCAGGACAGGATACGATCGGTCTTGGCCTGCGCTGCGCAGCCGGTTGACTTGGGGGAAAATGCGGATTCGTTGGTGGATCGGTGCCGGTGTGCTCAGCGTTGCGACGGTGGCACTCCTCACTGCCACTTTCGCGACAGATCGCACTGACTCAGTCACGGACACGCCCACGCGTCGGGTTGACGAGGCGTGGCGCATGCACCCCATCGACGGCAGGTGGCGCGGCGCGAACGCGCTTGGACCGGGCGACATCAACCACGACGGCCAGACCGATTACGCGGTGAACTACGAGTTCGATCAGCGTTACGTCGCGTACCTTCATCCAGCGGCCGGTTCGGATCCGACGGTCCAGTGGCCATCCGTCGATCTCATCCCGAGCACGCTGCAACCCGGCCAGGGCGTCGCGAGCGAGAGCGCTGCGCTCGCAGACCTCGACGGTGACGGGAACGTCGATCTCATCGGCGCACAGAGCGGTGACCAACAAGCCCAGCTCATCGGCTACGAGCCGGGGATCCGCATCTTCTGGGGTCCGACCGCCGCGCAGGCGCTCGACGCTTCGGCTTGGGTCGATGCCGGCCGTATCACCCAGACGATCGATGCCGGTCACTACCACTGGGTCACGCCGCATGACATCGACGAGGACGGTGATACCGACCTCCTGGTCGGGGGTCGGGTGCTGTTCTCGACTCAGGAGAAGACCGGCGTGCTCTGGATCGAGGCACCCGACGACCCGGCCGTCCGCCGCGATCTCTCGCAGTGGCAGGTGCACGACATAGACGGTGAAGCGCTCAGCGGCCACCAGGCACTCCCGACCGACGTTGACGAGGACGGAGACGACGACATCGTCGTTGCGAATGCGGACTTCGACACTCCGGATGGCCAGGAAGAGGTGGTTTGGTACGAGAATCCGGGCGCGGGGACCGACGCCCAGCAGGGCCCCTGGAAGAAGACGCGCATCTACGCGAGCCCCGACTTCACGATCAAGCCCCAGCTGGGAATCGGGGACCTCGACGATGATGGTCACACCGACCTCGTGACCCAGACGCCCGACGACCTCCTCGTCTTCCGCAAGACCGATGTGGATCCGGTTCGCTTCGAGATGATCAAGGTCCGAAAGTCCGACGTCGCGCGTTGGATCCCGCGCACCGTGCGCGTCGCCGATGTCAACGGCGACGGCAAGCTCGATGTCGTCGGGATGTTGAGTCACGAGCAGGCCAACGTGCCGACCGACACCGCGTCAGTGTACTGGATGGAATTCGCGGACAAGCGTCCGACGAAAGCGAATTGGACGACCCATGTCGTCTCGTGGGGACCGGGCCGGACGATGAACATCCCTACGCTCGGTTCCAAGTGGGATCAGGCGAACATCACCGATGTCGACGATGACGGCGACCTCGACATCGTCGCCAACAACGAGGAGTGGTGGGTCGAGGACGACGGCGAGCTCACGACCTGGGACAATCCCAACCGGAACCCCGAGTCTGTATCGGTCGTCTGGTTCGAGAACCGGCTCAACGAGCGACCGCCCCGCTGCAAAGCACGCGCCGGCACCTGCGTGATCGAGGCGGAGCAGCCGTCCAAGATCGGTGACGGCACCTGGCCCGAGCGAGCCCAGATCCCCGGCGCCGTGCACAACTACGTGCAGGTCTTCAACGGCCTCGATCCCGTCCGAGACTGCAGGAACGCGAAGCTGCGGCGCCAGAAATGTCCGAAGCAGGAGAACGGCGTGCTGGCCTATGGCGCCTCCGAAGGCCTCCACTACGACCTCGACCTGCCGGCCGGCGACTACTCCATCTGGCTCCGAGCGTTCGTCCCTGCCCGGTTCGGCCCGTACCAAGGGAGTGCGGCGTCCGACTCGGCGTGGATTGGCTTCGGCGGCGAACAGCTGGTGATCGGCGAGGGCGCGACGCCGGGAGCGTGGACGTGGATCAAGGTGCCCGTCGAGGTCGCGGTCGACCGGGGCACGACGCCGCTCGTCCTGCGCGCGCGAGAGCGTGGATTTGCGGTCGACCGGATCATCGTGACCAGCTCGGAACTCGTACCTACTGGCGACGGTCCAGACCGAACTCCCTAAACCGAGGTGGGTCCGAACGCTCTCATCCTGTGTATGCCGCGCCGACCTCCATCGTGACCTCCCAGTCGCGCCCTCACCAGATGCGCCGGTGTTCCGGGGTCCGATGGGCGGGGAGCTTTCGCTGCCGGGCCTTTCACGGGCGGGTCTGGATGTCGGCGAGTTAAGCGCCTGACCTGCGGTTACGCGGTGGGGCCGGAAGGGATCGAAGCCAACATCGTTGTGCGCCTCGGGACACCCTCTTCTCGTTCGTCTACCGGGTGAGGATCGCGAGAGCTGCTCGGCCCCGGTCGCCAGCATCCTGAGGAAGCGCTCGCCAGACTCGGTTGTTCGCGTCGAGGAGCTCGCGGCGGTCCCTGAGCCTCTGCCGGTCCTTTGCGTCGACCTTGTCGGCGAGCGTGATCGGATCCACGACGAGCGACAAGAGGAATGCCAGGTCGAGGCGCTGCGCCTCGGGGACATCATCAACTGTCACTGCGAGCGCCTTGATCATGATCGCTCCCAGCAAGGACGGCCTCGGGACGAGCCCGGAACGAGATTGGGTCATCACTGGGAGCAGCTCGGTTCTCGCGAGAGCTTGCGTACCGCCCGGCACCTCGAGCGTTCGACCCGGTCGTGTTGTCGTCAGATCTGCTCGGTTGCCAAGACCGTCTGGTGCAAGCACGTCGATCGCAATATCGCCGCGGCGGTATCGGTGCGCGAGACCCTCGGGAGATATCCCATCAGAAGTGAATCCGCTTCCTTCGATCGCAACCACGAAGTGCGCGACGGCTCCCGACACAACCCGAGCGTTGACCACGATGTCGAGGTCGGTCGAGAGTCTGGGTGGCGTCGCTCCATGTTCAAGAGCGTGAAGGTGCACCATCTGTCCGCCGACCAGTGTCCACTCCCCTGGTCGCAGTTCAGTCAGCTCGATCAGCGTGTCCCAGAGTTCGTCAGCCAATCCGGGAAGGGCACGGAGCACAACCGACTCCCGTTCCAAGACGGGCCAGATCACGAGCCCGGTCTCATCGCCAGTTCGGCGCCGGCGCGTCTCGACCGCTCATCGTCAGCCTCTAAGAGATCGAGTGCCACCACGAAGCGAGGTGCCACCTTCACGCCCGGTAGAAAGGGCCAGACGCGATCGGCGACTACATGAAGCGCGATGTTGGGTTGCTCGGCGTCTTCGTCGAGAGCGTACCGATCGACCAAGGGTTTCAGCTTTCGGGCAGACACGTAGCCTTCGAACTCGTTCGAAGCCACGATGTCGGCTCCGTAGTCGGCGGCCGCGCTAACGCCAGACCGAACCACAGCGGGCTCCTCTGCGAGGCGGGCGAGCACAGCCGGATGGCCATAGACGCGCCGCAACTCGGCCCGGGCCCGGAGCCGACCCACCAGAGGCATCAGGCCATGTTCTGAAAGCCGCTTCTTGGCTCGGGACCGTTCGACCGGATTCATCTCTGGTTTCTCGCCGTTCGCGAGCGCCAGCAGCGCCCACGCCGATGAAGCGTTCCACGGTCGCCCGACTGGTTGCCGGCGCAGACGAACGCGCTCCAGATCACGGGGGTCGATCACCCACTCGCGACCGAGTCGCTGCCCCGGGAGCTTCCCGTCTGCCAGCATCTTGCGGATACGGCGAGGGCTCACCCCCAACTCCTGAGCAGCTTGAGGAACGCTTTCGAGGTTCATGACAAAATAGTACCACTAGCGGAATGCTTTTGCAATCAGAAAGTGGGTCACCGACGAGGCGCTGACCTGCACGTTCGCGGTGGGGCCGGAAGGGATCGAACCTTCGACCGAGGGGTTATGAGAGGCAACAAGGCGGATCGCGATGCTCGGCGCGAGTCGGTCAGGGTCTGAGGGCGAGTGCAGTGGCTTCGGCGATCGCCAGGGCCGCGTGGACTCCGTTGGCTTCGCCTTTCTCAAAATCCTTGTCCGTCATCGCCATGGTGTTCGTGATGTGAGCGAAGCAGACCACGTCGCGGTTGCGCGCTCGGGCATATGCGTATAGAGCGGCGGCTTCCATTTCCACGCACACGACGCCCAGTTCCGCGGCGGCGTCGAAGGCGGCTTGCGTCTCTCGGTACGGAGCGTCGGTTGTCCAGGAGGCACCCGCCAAGACAGGCTCTGGTAAGTCTTGAAGCGTGCCTATAAGTGCTGTCTCCAAACGGCTGGACAACCGGCTCCACGTGGCTTGCGGTTGGTAATGCAGGCTGGTCCCTTCGTCTCGCAGCGCCTTGTTAATCAGGACGACGTACGGCGGCTCGGCAAGCGGCCGGATCTGACCGGCCGAGGTAATGCTGATGATCAGTTGCGCGCCCTTTGGGCGGTCCATGGTCCCGTCGGGTTCGTCGTGATCGAAGCCGAGATGCCCACGGCGCGAATCGATCTCGATGAAGAAGAGCACGTGAAACCGGCGCAGGATCGTCCAGACCGTGGAAGCGACGAGCTGGTGGTGCCCGCCTATGATCAGATGGCGGACCGTCGCGCCAGGTGTTTGATTCGTGTGCTCGCGTGGGTCCTCTAGCCGGTGAAACGGAGCTCGGGCACGACGACTTCGGGCGCGAACTCATAGGCGCCGATGTCGACCCGCCCGTTGACGACACGGGGGTAACCCGCGCCGCGCTGGTCGAACTCGTTGCCCGTGAAACTCGGCACCGGGTCGGGGCCGGTGTCGATCGCCGGGGAGCTGAGGAGGAGCGCCATCGTCTGGGTCGGGCCACCGTTGTCAGCGAGCGCGGCGAGCCCCGGGTCCGTACTGGTAATCGTGCCGCCGGCGTCGATGATCGTGATCCCCGCGCCATTGGTGCCCAGGAGCGAGTTGGTCGACGTGACCGAGATCGTCGAGTTGGTGTCAATGTCGAACTCGCCGTTAGCCGAGATGATCGACCCGATCAGGCCAACGGGGTCGCTGTTGGGACTTCGGAGGTAGAGCCCGTCGCCGAACCCGCCGGCGGTGTTGCCCGAGATCGTGCTCTGCAGCAACGTGATCCCGCCGCCGCGCACGGCGATCCCGCCGCCCGTATCAGCGGCGGTGTTGCCCGCGATCGTCGAGTTGGTGATCGTCATGACGCCGTCCCCATCTAAGTACAGACCACCACCCTTGCGGCCGGAGGTGTTGCCCGAGATCGTCGAGTTGGTGATCGTCAAGACGTCGCCGCGGTCGAATTTGATCCCGCCACCATCGGTCCCCGCGGTGTTGCCCGAGATCGTCGAGTTGGTGATCGTCAAGTCGTTGCCGCGGTCGAACCCGATCCCGCCGCCCTCACCAGATGCGCCGGTGTTGCCGGTGATCGTCGAGTTGGTGATCGTCAAGTCGCCGCTGCCGTAGAAGTACAGACCGCCACCATCGTCGCTGGCGGTGTTGCCCGAGATCGTCGAGTTGGTGATCGTCAAGTCGTTGCCGCCGTAGAAGTTGATCCCGCCACCATCGTTCCCCGCGGTGTTGCCGGTGATCGTCGAGTTGATGATCGTCAAGTCGCCATCGGTGTAGAACTGGATCCCGCCACCATCGTCGCCGGCGGTGTTGCCGGTGATCACCATGTTGGTGAGCACCAGGCTCTGAGTTCCGCCACCATCGTCGTAGAACTCGATGGCGCCGCCGTCATTACCCTCGTCGGCGTTGGTGAGCGTGAGCCCGGAAATCGACAACGTGTAATCGCCGAAGCCGCCGTCGGAGTAGAAGATGTTGCCATTGGCATTTCCGTCGACGGTCACCACGCTGGCGCCGGGGCCGGTGACCCTGAGGTCGCCGCCGGTGTCGACCTCGAGATGGCCCGACGTGAGCACGATGCTGCCGGTCACGTTCGAGGCGAAGACGATCTCGCTCGTATCCGCATCCGCGGTCGCGTTCTCGACCGCGTCGCGCAACGTGCACGTCGCGTCACAGGTGCCGTCGCCGGCGTCGGTGGTCTGATTGACCTCAAAGGTAGTCAGCGCACCCGCGGGGGTTGTCGACATGACACCCATGACCGCGGCGCCGGCGGCGCCGGCGAGCACCACACTCGAGCTCAGCGCGCCGATCTTGCGGGCTCGGTGTCCCGCGGCACGACGAGCCGCTCGATTTCTCGGCACGATCTCTTCATCCGGGCGAACAATGCTCATTGGGCGTGTGCTCCTTGAATCGGGTCCCCTCGGCACGGGGCGATCCCATAATCCTAATCGGATCCGGTACCCGCGCGTGGGGTTCTCAGTCCCCTGCCGCGAGCGCCGGTGGCTCAGCCCCGAACCTCGGCGGGCACGTCGTCTAGGGCCGGGGTGGGCAATACGTAGGCGGCGTCGGCCAGCGGAGCGCCCGGCTCCACCAGCTCGGGGTAACGCATCCCGGTGAGCAAGCTCACCTCGAAGATCTCCTGGACGAGCCCCTCGAAGGCCAGGTGGGCCGCGGTCTCGCCGGTGGTGGTATCCACAACCCACACGCCGCATTGCAGGTCCTCGGTCCGACCCCGGGTCAGGGGCAGGCCGTCGAAGGCGTGCTCGCGCACCCGCGAGAGACCGACGATCGCGTACTTGCCGACGAACGCGAGACCGCGGGCGAAGCCTGGAACCGTCGCCATCTGCTCGACGACTCCGGTGTCGAGGTCGACGCGGCACAGCGCGCCGAGACCGGACTCGAGGAGCCAGAGCCGACCGTCGTGCCACCGCGGCGAGTGGGGCATCGACAGGCCGCCCGCTATGGTCTCGCCGCTCTCGACGTCGATGAGCGCGCCACCGGTCGCCTTGTGTTCGCGCCAGCCGTTCGCCTCGTCGGTGATGCCGAGTACCGTCACGTACCGCGGCCGGCCGTCGACCACGGCGAGGCCATTGAGGTGGCAGCGGTCCTCCGGCGCGAGCGCACTGACGAACGGCGGCCGCCAGCGCGGGACGAACGAGTGCTCGTCATCGAGTGTGGCGAGGCAGGAGAAGCGCGTGTTCACGACCCAGAGGCCATCGTCGGCCCACGCCAGGTCGTGGACTCGGATGTCACCAGTCGAGTGGCGATGGCGCGTCACGAAGCATGCGTCGTGGCGGTCGGGCGGATCCAGCCGACCGGCGAGCGCGGGCTGGTTCTGGAAGACCACGATCTCCGACTTCGTGCCGAGGGCGAGCCGGCGGCCGTCGAAGGCGATGCCCATCGGCATCGGCATCGACCGGAAGTGGGTGTTGAGCCCAACGCTTCCTGGGCGGACCAGGATGAGTCGACCCGCTTGATAGGTCGTGATCGCGAGTGATGCGCCGAACTGGCGCAAGAGCGCGCCGAACCCCGCGGTGTGCCGGCTGCTGAACAGCTCGGGGTCAGTCGGGCCCACACGGGCGACGGCCGCGGCGACCTCGCCGGCCTCGGTCCTGGGCGCCACGCTCTCGCTCGCCACCGCCACTGACTCGCGGTGGCCCGCTACCTCCCTGTCGGCCGACGGCGGCAAGACAACCGCTTCGACGCGGGGAGCGACGGCGAACACTCGCAGCGCGCGCTGGGCAACCTCTTGGATGCGCGGCTCGTACGGCTTGAGCTCCTCGGCGTTGCGACGCCACTTCTCCGGATGCGGCGAGTCGAGCGTGTGGCGCGACTCAGGGAGCGGCTCGGCGAGCTCGTCATCCCACTCGGTGCCGAGGAAGCTGCAGAGCTGCGTTATCTCGGTGAGTGGGTCCTTGACGAGGCGATCGTAACTCGCCACGCACCAGCGATCGGGCTCGAGAGCCTCGAGGTCGTCGAGGAGCACGGTGGTGGTCGTCGCCCATTGCTCGGTGACCACCTCGGCCAGGGGACGACCGTCGAGTGCCTCCCAACCGGGGGTGAGCAGCAGCGACCACGGGTTCCCGCCCCACCCAGGGAGGTCGGCGTACGTAACGAAACGTCCGGAGCGCCAGGCGTCGAGCATGCTGCTGATCGTCTCGCGCGGGTCGCGATAGAGGTACACGAAGCAGGCGTCGGGGAACGCCGAGACGAGGAAGGGCACGCGCAGTGCGTTCTTCGGGGTCTTCTCCAACATGCGCGTCGGGCCACCCGACGGGCGGTTCCCCGCGTGGTCGCGCAATCGCGTCACGAAGGCGTCCTTGAGGTGCGCGACGACTCCTTCGCTGGCATCGGCGCCAAGGAGTCGGTTCGAGGACCAGGCGTGCGCGTCGGGGCGCAGGGAGGCGACGCCCTCAAACAGTCCGTGGCTCTCACCGCCGATGGTGAAAAGTCCCGGGGCGCGGGCCAGGGTCTCGAAGAGCAGCGTGCTGCCCGATCGAGGCGGCGACACCACGAAGATCGGTCGGGAGATGCGCGGTGGGCCCGCGAGCCGAGCCCGAACCACATCCTCGTGGCCCGCTGAAGGTGACGAGGCAGGGGGGCGGACACGCGACGGGACGATCGACGTGCCCGCAGGGCTCCCGGCGAGCTCGGGGTTCAGCGCCGGGGTGATCACGAGCTGGCGGAAGGCCTGCGCACACGCGATCCCGTTCGGCAGCGCGGGGCCATCACCGAACCGCGTGAGCTCCGCGTCGGCACGCCGCAGGAGCTCTTCGTAGAGTGGCCACCCCTGCTGGGCGACACCGAATCGAGCGAAGAGGTCGCGCCACGCGTGGCGCAAGGAGGCGAACGTGGGGGCCAACCGCGCCGCCGCGTCACCGTCCACGGTGGCGAGCTCGGCGAGCAGCGCGGCGAGAGTCGCGTCGACCTCGGAGGGGCACATCACGACCGGGTGGTTCACCGTCTCGAGAGGGAGCAACGGCGCGGCATCGGACACGAACTCGATCATCCGCGGTGCCCGGTCGGGATCCTCGATGAGGTCCCAGAGCTCGGCGCCGCCGACGGTGTCGATCACCAAGTGGATCCTGGGCGCGGCCGCGGGGTTGTCGACCCGGTGGCGGCGCCACGTGTCGAACACCCACAGCTCACCGGGGCCCATGTGTACGGCCTCGCCGCCGACCTCGAAGAGCACGCCAGGCGTGGTCACGATCGGCACATGCACCCGCAGATGGTTCCACCAGTAGTAGTTGGTGTCGACGTGCGCGTGGAGCTCGGTCTCGTGCGCGATGCGCATGAATCGGGTGCGTCCGATCGTGGCGCCGAGTCCGGCGAGCACTTGGCGGGTATAGGGCAGGCGTGCGAGCGCCGGGGTCGGAGCCATCGGGCCCTTCGTCGAGTTGTCCTCGGGATTGCCGCCCGCCGCGACGATGGGCAAGGCGGTGTTCCCGGGCGCCCCCTCCGGATGGTCGCGCCAAGCGTCCTCGTCGATCGCCGTGATCTCCTCGGCGAGCCGCGTCGCGTCGGCGAGCAGCGGGAGCCGCACGAAGGGACGGTCGAGCCGCATCAGGCCGTGACCTTGACCGAGGTGCCGATCGCGAACGCACCGTACGCGCCGCGGCACTGACCGACGACGCGGGTTCTCAGCACCGGTTGCCCGGCGTTGAACAGGACGAGGGTGTGCTCTCTGAAGCTGACCGTGATCCCATAGGTGGTGCTGGACAGTGTAACGGCGGACGCGCGCACCCAGCCACGAGTGTTGTTGGGCTTGCGAAATGGCACGAACACCGGAACCCAACCCGCAGGGTCCTCCGCCGGGTTCGGGTCAGCAAGCAGCGTGGTGGGAAGGCCACAGTGCGTCGCCGCGCTGCTGTCCGTTGATCGCCTCCGACCGTCGACTAACGGTCGTTCAGGCGACCCCAGACGTCGCGCGCGCGGTCCCCGATCCGGTTCCAGCCGTAGTTGCGGGCGGTGTCCTCGATCCTCTCGAGCTGTTCGCTGTTGCCGTCGCGCTCGGCCCGGTCGACGAGGTCATCAAGGGTCGCGTAGAGCTCGATGCGGACGCGTCGAGCCAACGGGTCGTCGTCTCGCTCGAACGAGAAGTTTCCGACTCGGTGGTTGGCCCGGATCAGCGCGAAGAGGTCGGCGAGCTCGATTTCCGGGGTGTTGGCGAGGAAGCCGAGGGTCATCACGCGCACCGCGTCGGCGAGGATCGCGGCGCCGTTGCCGAGGCGCCCGCAACGCTCGTTGCGGAACGTCCGCCCGAAGAACCGTTCGATCTCGTTGAGCAGCCGCCGGACCGCAGCCGGGTCGGTGGGCACCTCGCTGTTCAGGCGCGTGACCCACTCCTGCACTTGGAGTGCGTTGGCCTCGGCTTCGGCGGGAGTGAAGTAGTCGCCGGTACGGAACATCACGAAGGTCGCCTGCTGACTGAGGCGAAGCCCGTACCGAGCGTTCTCCTCGGTGAAGTACGGAGCAAAGGTCCCCGTCGCGACATCGCAGGTCGATCGGATCAGGTTGAGCGGCATGTTCTCGCACTCGACGGGTAGGACCACTTCACCCGAGGCGAGGCTCACCGAGATCGGGCCGACCGGGGTGTCAGCGACGATCGTGCCAGTGATGTCGTACTAACCTTCGAGACAGGGGCCCTCAGGGAACCCGGCGACGGCGCCGGAGTACGTCATGGTGCGGTCGCCCGTGTACAGAGTGTCGTCGGGGCCAATCGCGATGACCGACCCGCTGATGACCATCGAGTAGCTGCTTTCCCTGATCTGGTCGCCCTGGACGACGAATTGCATCGAGCCGGATCCGCTAAACGGCGCGGCGCGGACCTGCAACCCCGATCCCGCCAGCTCACCTCGCTGGGTGCCGGTCCAGTGGAGCGTTCCGGCCCAGCGACCGTCGGTCAACTTGGCGAGGGAAGTCTGATGGCGTGAGGCCGATGCCGGCGCGCCGCCGAGTACCGGCACGGTCGCGGTGGCGAGCAGCAGACTAAATGCCAGGACTATCGCTACCTTCGACTTGCCCATTTTTTGACGATAGCACTATTCGGGATAATTCGGGATTGTTGATTACTCGAAACACCAACTCGAGGGCTTGGTCGGCGTCGGCGAGTTAAGCGCCTGACCTGCGGTTATACGGTGGGGCCGGAAGGGATCGAACCTTCGACCGAGGGATTATGAGTCCCCTGCTCTAACCACTGAGCTACGGCCCCCAGAGCATCGTAGACAAACCGTAATTGGTTTGGTTAACGATTGTTGAATCAAATTAACGCAATTACTAAGTAACCTCCAGGTAGTCGCGCAAGCGCTGTGAACGAGCGGGGTGACGCAACTTAGCCAGCGTCTTCGACTCAATCTGGCGGATGCGCTCACGAGTTACATTGAACTGCTTGCCCACCTCTTCGAGCGTGCGCACCCGACCGTCGTCAAGACCAAAGCGCAGACGCATAACTTCTTGCTCGCGTGGTTCGAGGTCGAGTAACGCTTGTTCGATCTCGAATTTAAGCCGTTCAAATTCGGCAGCCGAGTCGGGAGAAACCGCACTTTCGTCGGCAACAAAGTCACTCACACTGCTATCGCCTTCGAGCCCAACTGGAGTTTCTAACGAAACCGGTTCGGGGGCAATGCGGAAAATCTCACGAACTTTGTCGGGTGAGAGATCTACTTTTTCGGCCAGTTCTTCAATACTGGGCTCGCGCTCTAGTTCTTGGAGCATCTCGCGTTGGGTGCGGATGACTGTGTTCATAGTCTCGACCATGTGCACAGGAATACGAATAGTGCGCCCCTGATCGGCGATAGCTCGGGTTATGGCCTGACGAATCCACCAAGTGGCGTAAGTAGAGAATTTGAACCCGCGCGTGTAATCAAACTTATCGACCGCGCGGATTAAGCCTAAGTTTCCTTCCTGTACTAGATCAAGCAAAGCCATGCCCCGTCCGGAATAACGCTTAGCGATCGAAACTACGAGTCGTAAGTTGGCGTTAGTGATTTGCTGCTTGGCTAATTCACCGTCGACTAATGATCGGATCTGAAGCGCGCGGGTGTGGGTTAGGATTCCCGCTTCGAATTTGTCGACGAGATCGGTGGCAATGAGGATCACCTGAACAAAACATTCGTCAGTTTTAGTGGCTAGCGGACCGCCAGGAAATCCCCCTCCGAGTGGCCGAGGAACCAATTTGGTTAATTCCAGTTCGAGCAAGTCGGCGGCTTCGGCTAATGAGGTTTTAGCTTGACTACCAATCTTCGGTTTCTTAATTAAATCAAAAACTAACGCTCGAGCCCGTTCGAGCGAACTGCGGGTGGACTGGCGCACCACAAAGTTTTCGGCAAACCCGCCGGCGTCGTGGGCGTCGCCAGAAGTTAGCGAATCGGAAGTTAGCGAATCGGAAGTTAGCGAATCGGGAGTTTCTTCGATGGTGCCAAATTCGGATGTGGTCGCGGCGAAGGCGCGGGCTCCCGCTTCGATGCGTCGAGCAAGGGCCCGCTCGTCTTCGGCCGACAAAAGTGCGACTTTGCCGATCTCTTTGAGATACATGCGCACCGGATCAAAACTCCCGCCTTCGCCTTTACTGCGGCCGGAGGCAATTGCCGCGTCGAGTCGATCGGCGGCGCTACGCCGTGAACGGGTTCGAGCTGGGTCGCTACTTTCATCGGCCCGCGGTGTTGTGCCAAGGTCGGTGGCGCTACTAGGCGAACCGGCCGATTTGCCGGTTGATTTGCCGGTCGATTTGCTGGGCGATTTGCCGGTCGATTTCTTAGTTGGTTTGCTGGTCGATTTACCCTTCAATAGCTTCCCTACTCCGCGGCGGTGGTCTCAACGACCCGAGAATTCTCTACGACTATCCAAAGTAGCAACTCGCGCGCAAGACTTTGCGCACTTACCCACTCTCCTAGTTCTCGAGCGTGAGCGAGCGAATCGAGTTGAGCCACGGCCGCGCTCGCACCATCTTCGCCGTTGCTCTCGGCGCGGGCGATAAGTCGCTTAGCGACGGGGGCAACGGTATTAACCATAAGCCGAGCCCCCAAAGTCTGGGGTTCGTCATCGGCTTCGGGCTCTTCCACCGCCAGCCGTTCAAGAAGATGACGAGCGTTGCCGTCGGCGACCGCGATGGCGTCGTGCAAGTCGGGGTGCGCGACGAGAAAGTCGAATACCGACCGCGCGGTGGGGTCGAGAAATAAGGAGGCGTCGATCCAGTCCGCAACGAGAGCGGGGTCGTGAATTACCCAACGCAAAAGATCTATCTCGCGCCGGTTTACCGGCGGCGGCGGGGGCGGAGCGACAGCCTCGGTGGGTTCTTCATTGGGAACCCTCCGCATTGTGTTGGCCGGCGGTGGTGGCGCGTTACGCGCTTGAGTTACTTGATGGCGAATTATGTCGGGCTCAACCGAGAGAGTCTCCGAAACTTGTAGGGCGTATTGGTCGCGCACTAATTCATTCGGATGTTCAGCGATCACTCGGGCGGCGGCAGTAGCGGCACGACTTCGACCCTCGATCGTAGAGAGATCGCCGGCTTCAAGCGCACGATCGATACGAAAAGCGAGGAAGGGTTTAGCGTCGGCGATGGACGCCAGTAGCGCCGGTTGATCGTCACGCCAAAGATCGCCGGGGTCGCGCCCCGGCGGCAAACCGGCAACCCGTACTTCAAGTTCGAGTTCTTGTTCCCACCGGTACCACCGCTCGGCCGCGCCCTGACCGGCGGAGTCGGCGTCGTAAGCCAGCACTACTCGACGAGTGAGATTTTTTAGCATGCGTACATGATCATCAGCGAGAGCGGTGCCGCAGGTAGCCACCGCGTTAGGCGCGCCGGCTAACGAGTAGGCCATAACATCGGTATAGCCCTCACAGATGATCACTTGGGCTCGGGCCACGATTTCGGGTTTCGCCCAGTTGAGTCCGTAGAGCAATCGACTTTTTTGGTACACCGGCGACTCGGCCGAATTGCGATATTTCGGTCCTTCCCCTACTAAATCACGCGCACCAAAACCTACCGCGTCGCCGCGAGCATCAAAAATAGGAAACATAAGTCGGCCACGAAACTGGTCTTGTAGTCGATTGGCTTTATTTACAAATGCTAAACCCGATTCGATGAGGTCGTCACGAGAAAACTTGTGATCGCGCTGGAGAGTTTTGCTCAACTCGTCCCAACTGTCGGGTGAGTAGCCGAGTCTAAATTGGCGAGCCGCGTCGCCGTCGAAACCTCGTCCGCGTAGATACTTGCGAGCACCCCCGCCGGTCGGCGACTCAATAAGCAGTTGGTGATAAAAAACTACGGCCGCCGCTACCGCTTCTACCAACCGACCGCGACGCGATTTGTCGCGTTGATGAGCCTTGTCGTCGTAACGCAAAGTGATGCCCGCTCGTTGCGCCAAGCGTTCAATAGTTTCGGGAAAATCGAGGTGCTCAATTTGGCGTAAGAAAGTTATGGAATCACCCGAGGCTTGGCAGCCGAAGCAGTAATAAACACCGAGTTCGGAGTTAACTGAAAACGATGGCGACTTTTCTTGATGGAACGGGCACAAGCCGGTATGGCGCTGACCAACTCGCCTGAGCGCGATGTAGTCGCTCACCAGCGCGACCAGATCGGTCTGGTCGCGGACTCGGCTCACATCTTCGTCAAGAATCCCCACAACTCACGAGACTACGACTCGCTAGACGCCTCGGGGCAAATCTTCGGTGCGGTAGCCGAGGAGCTCGACCCCCAGCCCGAGGGCAAAACGATCGGTCATCCCGCTGACATAGAACACCGCCTGCGCGGCGGCCTCCGGCGAACCGGCTACCACTGGGAGTGAGTTGGGAACTCGGTGAGGAGAATCGATGAAATGGTCAACTAGACCCCGCAAAAGACCAATGGCCCGATCGGCTTGACGGAGAGAAGCGGGACGAAGGTAGATCCGTTCAAAATTAAAATCGCGAAAAGCCTGCAACGCGCTCGCGGCCGGCTCGGTCATTCCTACTTCGCCCGTCGTCTCAATCGCGGCTAGTACGGCCAAGACAAAACTTCCGATCTGATCGGATCGACGGGTACCCACGATCGCGCGCACGGCATCGGGTAAATCTTCGGGAACCAAAATCCCTGCCCGTACTGCGTCTTCAAAATCATGGCAGACATAAGCGATACGGTCGGCCCACGCGACGACTTCGCCTTCGGGGGTGGCGGGCGCGGGGCGGCGCCACGAGTGATTACGAACTCCGTCGAGAGTTTCAACACAGAGGTTGAGTTCTTGGAGAGTGACATCGGCACCGTAGACAGCATGGTCATAGCCCGTGCCGGGGAGATAGGGCGAGAACGCTTCTTCGGAGGCATGACCGGCGGGGCCATGGCCACAATCGTGAGCTAACGCGATGGCTTCAGTAAGCGCCACGCAGAGGTTGGCGGCGCGCGCGATGCCAACGGCTACTTGCGCCACTTCAACTGCGTGAGTGAGCCGAGTGCGCAGGTGATCATCTTCGGGGGCAACAAATACTTGACACTTTCCGGCCAGCCGCCGCCAAGGACGGGAGTGCTTAACCCGATCGAGATCGCGCTCAAAGCAAAGTCGAAACTCGTCGGGTTCTTCGGCGCGCGCGCGCCGCCCCGCTCCGACGGGACGAGTGGCCCCCGGAGCCATGATCTCGGCCAGTTGGGCCTCACGATCAACCCGAGTGATTAACGGACCACCAACCCGAGCAATGGCATCTTTATGCGCGCGCTCCACGATTAGTGGTGGAATGAGATTGCGGGAAGGATCACGGATCATGGTTTCACCGTAGCGACCACTTGG